>Ga0116231_10000213_pt1 | contig 86914 bp, 52 predicted proteins | sample S1TSphgellanicum_2_FD_89695 | JGI IMG/M metagenome (GOLD analysis project Ga0116231, IMG submission 89695) | Host-associated microbial communities from peat moss isolated from Minnesota, USA - S1T2_Fd - Sphagnum magellanicum MG | ecosystem: Host-associated > Plants > Peat moss > Unclassified... | reverse complement strand
AATAAAAATTTAGTTTTATGTGTTGTTTTTTTTGTTTTTTTTTTTTTTTTTTTTTGGTGGGTGGGGGGGGGGGGGGGGGGGGGGTTGCTTGGGCCTTTCCTTCCTAGGAGTTTTGGGTGTAGCCTTTTTTTGAACAACTCCCTCTTTGCGTCCCCTGCTAGTTCGTGATACCCCTTGTCCTCATTGTTTTGGCCTTTACACTTTAAGTGATCTCTCAAGGCATGTCAAGAGTGTTCACCCTCTTGTTAGCTTTGTTTCCTAGGCTAGTCATGTTGTTTTATCTTTGCAAGTGTTTTCCCTTCCTATGTTTTTCCCTAATTCTAATCCTTTTGTTTCTTGGGGTTGGATTCGGGTTTAATTTAGTTTCATTTTGGGGTTATTTGAATCTTGTTTCGCGTGCCCTTGTTTGTTTCATAAGATCTTTCGAGCCATCTAGGATGAAGTTAAATAAGCTCTTCGCCTACCCTTTGACCAAATTGTTCAAAACTAGACAGACGAATTAACATGGTTCCTTTTCCTCCTATTGCCACATTGGTGTTTACACTATACTCAAGGTGGTTGTTTAGGTCAACAAAAAATTTCTGCTTACTTTAAGAAATTTATGGCGAGCGATTGGTCTTTTCTGTAGGAAGAATCTTCATGTGCCTCTTGTGTGTCTTGTTTTCACCACTCATGGGAAGATTCTTTGACCACTCGTTTTCGTTGATGTCTAACTTTAGGGAAAGTTAATGAATATATTTGCATTACCAGAGTTCTCTAGCCCATGACATTAGTTATTTCTTTGGAGGACACTGTTGTTGCCTTACGCCAGTTGCACCCCCTTCCTTTAGACCTTGACCTTCCACCTATTTTTTAGTATGAGTTTGAGCACACCTTTGTCATGGATAGGATTTTATTTGCCCAAAACTTAGCCACTACTCCCCATTTGTTTTCAGGTGGGCTTTTTGGGATGGTAATGGGACATCTTTCAGGATGCTTCATATTAGAAGACCCATCCTTAGGGTTTTCAAAATCGTTCCAGATTGTTATTGCTCATGGGGATATCCTTAGGTCAGTGGCCCTAATGTTGGGGTCTAGCAAATTATTGGCAATGGCAAAGGACATTGGTGGTCTTCATCCTATTGCCATAGCTGAAGTGTTTCTTCGATTTATTAATCACTCCATTGTCTTCTAGCTTCGGGGATCGTTTCAGGAACACCTATTCCCCCATCAGTTTGGAATATCGACCCTTGGAGGTTAGGAGGGCCATCCTTTTTGGCATCCAAGCCCTCCTTGACCTACACCCTAATTGGGCCATGATGTAGGTTGACGTTAAAAACACTTTTAATAACATTTTTAAAATAGTTATTTTTAAAGGGTTATGTGATGTCAAGGGCCTTTGGCGAACATTGTCCCCTTTACCAAATTTTTTACATAAAGACCATCGTGTGAACCCCCAACTACGTCTTTCCCTCCCTAATGGATGATACCCACATCATGGGGCCTATGAGTGAGATTGCTTGCTCCTTTAATACCCTTTCGACTTAATTAACCCTAGTTGGGCTTAAGGTCAAGGTGTCAAAGTGTAAGCTTTGGAATCCATTAGGGATCTTTTCAGGCATAAAGATTTTTTAAGGCTACATTTTGGTCATAGATGGCTTTCACATTTTTAGTGTGTTAGTGGGTTTTCAGGACTTTGCCACACATTTTTTGGATGAGGATTTATTTTAGGACGTGGTGCATATTGATGATCTTCTTTTCCTAGGAAACACCCAAGTTGCTTTGGGTATTTTGTCTTCATGTGTAGTTCGTCAACCTTTTTATCTCACATGGATAATACTTCCATTTTCCTCTTCTTTCTTGTCTCTTTTGGTAGGTTTCGACAAGAAAATTATGTAAGTATGTGGGGACATTATGAGTCCAAGATCGTGGGAGTCTTTTTAAGGCCCCTTAGCGAGGTGTTAGGCCCAACTACAATATCCTTTGGTGGTATAAACCTTCTCTTTATGGAGAATTGTTCCCCATTTACTTTTTTAGGGAATTAAGCATTGGTGGCTCCGTATTTGTGTTTTAGGTTTTGTATTTTTAATAGACCTATTTTGGAGAATATGTTTTTTAGGTTGAAGGGGCACATTTAGTTCAATCATGCTTATGTGTAACACAAAATGACCTTCCTCTTGTAACTAGAGATGCACCATTCTTTTGAGAGTCTAGTAGTTTTCGACGCCCCAGGTTTACAAACATCTTTGATGGACATCCATCATAACACATCTTTTAGGTTTATATTGGAGGATGATTCCATTTCCTTAGCATCCAAAACTCACATTCATTCTTGTTCAGGCAAGGGGGCAGGGCTATGGTTAGTTGTTAAACCATATATTCGTTCATTTCATAATGCACACTCTACTTTCACTTCAATGTTGTGTATTCGTTTCAGTTTGATTCAACCCTTGGCATTTAGTTTTTTCATGTGTGAGTGTGGACATGGGTTGGACGCATCTAGCAAACACTTAACTCATTGTTCGTTTGGAGGTCAGTAGATAGCCACGCATGACGCCATCTGAGATGTCATGTATGTCTTCACTCGAAAGAGTGGGTATGTTGTATGGAAAGAATGGTGGTATGCCCTTACGTTAAGAATTTTATTACGAATTGATCTTTACATGATTCAAAAGGACCATGTTTTCGTTGTTGATGTGGTGGTTATTGACTTGATGTGGGAAATGGTGGCTTCGAGTGTCATTAGTTGACCAATAGGTGCAACTACGAAATTTCACACCATTGTTAAGATCCACAAGTATATAAGGTTTCATGAGGGGCACCATTTCTTTCTGATGGCCATGGAGGTGCACAACACACCTAGGCATGATATGGATTGTTTCATTAGGGAATGTGCCCATCTTTTCCATGATAAGCAATTGGAAGATCATTTATCCTTGTATTTTGCATTCAATTTTTCAGGCAACATGTTAGTATTGTTCTTCAACATGCTTTTAGCCTTTGCTATAAAAAGGGAGATTACGTTGACGAGTGGTGCTTGTTCTAAACCTCCCATTATTATTAGATTTCACAATTTGCATGTTGGCGACATTAGAGGGGCTATGGGTGAGATAATTTCTTACCATGAGAAGGACTAAATATTTCCCTTTTTTTTTTTATTCATGTGGGTTTTGTGTCTTTTGGCCTTTTTTTACCCTTCCCTTTTTGTCTCCCCTGTGATGGTTCTAGCCATCAATCTTTTATTGGATTTTTGTGTCCTTTTCATTGATATAAACTTTTTGGTAATAAATATTTCTTAAAATTATGATTTCCTTCATCCTTTGTCACTTAGACATCATTAACATCCATATGAAATTGTGAAGCTTTTGATAAATGGAATGATAGACTCTCCAATTAATATAATGTAGGTTCACACATCTTCCATTTGGAGAAGGTTCCTTATCCTAAAGAACCAAATTCCATTCTTGGAGTTTGCCCTAATGATGATTGCACTTCTTTCCATGCAAATTAAAGTTATCCAAAACATGCTCACTCATGTTGCCCCCTTTGGACTTCCCTGATGGACTTCCCTGATGCACTAGAAGATGTGAATGTCCATGATATATCCTCAATTATCAATCATACCTCCTTTGAGTGGTCACTCATCAACCAACCTATTCAATTGAGCTACTCACTCATATACACAAATTGAGAATATAGCGTTTATTTAGTTAGTAATGAGAAGTAACCCAAATCGTACAACTACAAGAAGAGCTTAGTTTTAATATCAGGTTGAAAAAGTTCATTACCAAGGTTATGAAAAATGAGGTACAAAAATGAGATACAAGCTTGGCAGGAAAAAATATATATACTCCAAAATGATGATATACAAATAGATTTGGAATCTGACAAGTGACAACACATGCTCCTTTTCACATGAGGAAATTGTATGTAACCTTCATTGGGGTATAACCCTAACCAAGAATGAAGAAACTAGCAGTATGCACAAAGGTGGGATTCTTGTTCAAAGACAAAGACAGTAACATGTATGATGGTGACTTATATAAAAACCATAGGGATCAAACTGCCTTGGAATGTTTATATCCTTAATGATAATAATATAGAGATTTCAGATCTAGCAACAGACAAATGGAACAGGAAAAGTAGTGGACATACCAACCCTAATTAACACAGAAAAAACCTGAGGAATAGTTTGAACAATGGCAACACATGTTTGTTCCATGATTTTCAACAGTATCATCTTTGGACAAATCATCAAATTTGTGAAACTTGCAGAGTAGATCCATCATTCCAGCTCATGTTGCCAGAATGCTTATGTTCTAATTCAACCACTATCCACAAACCCAACCAGAACTCTTAATCCACTTCAAAGCTCAAGGCCTCAGATTCGGGGCCTAAGGGCATGTTACACATTCAGTCTAACTCCTACAGCAGGTCATCTAAAGCCTTTATTGCCAAAAGTAACACATATATATGGATCCATCGAAATTAACCTGTCCTATTTTGGGATTTACAAATGACAAGCCACGCCACATCTAGACATGTAATCAAACTGAGCTATGACAACCAGTTTACTGCATTGTAGATACTATTTCCCACTGCCCAAAATTATTGACTGTGCAGCTAAAGTATCCAGATCCAGCATGAGTCAATTAATTGATGAAGACTGTTGGGTCACAGCAGCAGTCGTCCAATAAACAGCAGCAGCAGAGAGCAGCCAAGCTACACATTCCCCACAACAAAGAAATCCAAGTCAATACTCCAAACATGCACTGCCCTCATTTTATAAACACACACACCTGCCCAAAAAGCTCTTGCTGCATGAACCTTTCCCTTCCACAACCCTTCAAAATCTTGCACACCTTGTAGAAGTACAAAATGACAGTATTATTGCTGGCAACAGAAAAATGCAAAAACTGGCTCTCATTAAACACAGCTGTTGCTAATGCCTGCATGTTGATCACTAGACAACTATCTCACCAGGCATGCTCTTCAGAAGTTTTCACCAAAATTAGAAAACTTCCAAAAATCGTTGTGAGACATTTCAGCACAAATTCTCACTACAGAAAACCAGAAATGCTTAGATTCACAGCTACATATTCTGAACAGCGAAGTCAGCAGTTCACATGTATACATTCAAAAGAGAATTTAGTCATACTGAATTGACATACCAGAAAATACAATTTCTGTAGAATGAATACAGCTTTTGCACATGCACTCACAGCAACAAACCTCTCAACAGTCACAATTCTTTCCGGGAAATCCATCAACAGAGTCATTATCTACATACCAGCCTTCAAGAAAACCGCCTCCTCCTCTTCGCGGAGCCTGCTGCTGATACACTGGTGGTGGTTGCACTGGTGGCCCTTGTTGATAGTAGCCCCCTTGTTGAGGTGGATATCCTGCAGACACCACCATAAAAAGTCAAATCAATGCAATATCCCTGCATATGCACTTCCTCCTCTGTGACAGCCTCCTACTGCAATCGACCTCACCTACTTTATAAGAATCACTTTCTGCCCTCCCTTCTGAATCCCATCTGGTGGCCAAATCTCTATTCTAGAATCCAAAGTACCTTCACCAAGAAAAAAGAATTTAAAGAACCCTTCTCTTGTCACAGGAGCTCTGAAACTCAAACAACATAGGAAGGCTGACCTAATGAAGAAAAAAAAACAAGAGATCTCTTCTGATTTCCCAGGAGCTCCGATCTGGAACAACATAAGAAGGATAACCTAATAAATAAAACCAAAACACACACACACACACAAGAGCTCTCTTCTGTTTCCCAGGAGCTCCCAGGATACTCACTCAACAACATAGGGGGCATCCAACAGAGCGTACTTCTTACCTTGAGGAGGATAACCATAAGGCTGCTGAGGCGGATACCCTCCTTGTGGGTAAGGATTCCCGTAACCCTTGTCAGCCATGATATCCGGGTTGCAGCTTGATTACTTACAGACCCCAAATTCAAAGGGAGTACCTAAGAAGCACACAACAACAGCCTCTTTCTATTCTCTGCTCTTCTCTTCTCTTCTCTTCTCTACTCTTCTATTGTACCGCTCTCTTTGTGATTCCTCTCTTGTTTCTGTCCGACTGATCAAAAACCGCCAGCAACAGCACCACCAGCAGAGTCAGTCAGGCTCTCCCTCGCACTTCCAGCACAGGCAGCAGCAGCAGCAACAGAGATCGAGAGCGAGAGAGAAGATGTCCGTTGGAAGAATGGGAAGGAAGGCAAGAAACAGATATACACGCAAATGCAGGCGGAATTCGACGTTGGGAAAGAAGGGCGAGACATCTGGCCACAAGCGGTGATGGCAGTGACTTTCGTCCCGGGATCGACGCGTTTTCAGCCGCTTTTTCCTGCCCAATTCTGAACCGGGGTTTTCGTGTCTCTTTTTGCGAAAGAAGGAAGGCTAGGCCTAGACCTACATTTTCTTTTCTTTTCTTTTTCCAGGTTTCTTTCCGTCGGTGGTGGAACAGATGGTTATCTGCTACTGCTGGTTCCACTTTGGTTTCTGCTAGTTCCACTTGAGATCTGCCCAATAAGAATGGACGGTGGTGGCGCATGCTGTAGTTGATGTTAATCAACGGTGGTCAAGGAACACTCTGTTACTACTCTCTAGAATTTTGACTATAAGATACCCAGAGTGAACCAGCACACACCAGTGAACCATCCATCCATCCATCCATCCATTGGGTGTCCATTCTGACTTGGTTGTGGATGAACCTCAACTGAGTTCATTACCTGGTTTCACCTTGGTAACCCGTTCTGTAATAAGTAGGTCCTAAACATAGGTAAATACCTAAGAGAATAGGTGACTACTAGATAAGTAGATAGTTTATATACATAGTATGTAAGGGCTGGTTTTACTACCTACCTAGTTGATAAGTAGTAAATAAGGCAATGGAGCTAACCACTATGGATAATTAGCTAGAGAACTGGAACCCAACAGAAAACTGTTTTCCCAGCCTTTCATGGTGCACTGGTGGGTATGTTCACTCTTCTTGAGTTCACCTGACCTAACCATTGTTCAAAATCCATGTGCCAATCCTGTAAATCTTGTAAGGTGCATGCCAGGAACTTCAGCGAGCGCCATAATATAAAACATGTTCATACAATAAAGTTGTCTGGAAATTAGTCAGACAATTAGCGGCTGAGAATGGCCAGTTTCAGCATAATAGGCCGCACCGAATGGGTAACTGGGAATGAAATACAACACGAAATAACTGGGACCCAAACTAGTTTTTCCACTAATTTTGGTGGTAAACTGAGTTTCATCGTTTCATTCCCTCTTTCCTTTTTCCTGAGCGCCTCCACTTCTCCTACATATATTTTCATTACTCCTCCCTCTACAATTACTATAACTACTCTCAAACATTTTGCTGAGTTTCAACATTTCATACTGAGATTTAACAAAATTTCCCTACTTTGCGGATACCACCAAAAGAGGGGATAGAGGGTGAAAGAGAAGGTGACTTTACAGAGTACTTTAATAGTGTTTGGAGGTTCCAGCCAAAAAATTATGGCTGTATCCTATACGAAGCCATAGTCTCTTTCCTATGGACAGAGCAAATAGAGAGGGGGACGGGGGCAGACCAGGGATTGTTATTTGAGGCAAACACCAAATAGTAGCAACAAGTTAAATGTGGCACTGGGTTTGACACATTTGCAATATAATGCTCAATATAAAACAAAATTCAGATAAGAAAAAACATGTGATGTAGTGGTTAGAATCTTTTCCTTTTAGCCAAAGGTTTAAGGTTCAATTTATTTTTTTAACAAACGAAATGAATGAAAATTTCATAGAATATTTAAATAATTTTTTTAAATGAGTTGTCTTTCGGAAGTAACTTCCTCAAGGAAAAGAAAACTAAATGTCAATCCCAAACAAGTTCTTCATGTAATAAAAAAAAAAGCTTCCTCTAGGAGCAATGAATTTTCCTTGAGAAAGGGTCAAAGTTCCTTGAGGAGAATGACTTCTTCCCCATAGAACAATGCACTTTTTTTTAGGGAAAGGCCCAGGTCCTTGAGAAAAACAAATGTTCTTAATTTTTTTGCAAGCATAATTATTTCATGTTTATTTTTATATAGTCTTGTGACCTATCATTGGAAAGGTCTCGAGGATAATTACAATTTTTTAGTTGGAAACACTTTAATTAGAATTCATATGTAAAAGTTATGGTCAAACAAAATTTTTGACACATTTGCTCCTCAGGGAACATGGCTACTCCCCTAAGCAATTTAAGCCCTTGCTCCCTCAAGCACATGGTTGCTCCCCATGACAACTCAAGTTCCTTCTCCTCAAGGACATGATTATTCCTTAGAAAAAAAAAGTTCAAGCTATTCCCTAGGGCAACTTAAGTTCCTTCACGAGAACATGATTATTTCCTAGGGAAAAAAAAGGCTTAAGTTGCTCCTTGAAGCAACTTAAGTTCCTTTTCCCTAAGGACGTGATTGTTCCCTAAAAACAAAAGTTTAAATTTATCCCCAAGGTAATTTAAGTTCCTTCTCCCCAAAGACATTATTGTTCCCTAAGAAAAAAATAAAATTAATTGTTCCCTAGGGCAACTTAAATTCCTTCTCCTTGGGGACATAATTGTTCCCCAAGGGGAAAAGGTAATTTTCTTAGGGAACAATGAACTTTTTCTAGGAAAACATATGTTTTGAATTGTTTTGCAATCATAGTCGTTTCATGTTCTATCATTGGAAAGGTTTTGAAAAGGGCTGCAACTTTGTAATTGGAAGCATTTCAACTAGAATTCAGATGAAAAAATTATGATCACACATCACACATATGCATCCGAAATTTCTTTTTCCAAAAGAACAATCATGTCCCCAAGTAGCAACTTAAGCCTTTTTTCATGGGGAACAATCATGTCCCTAAGGAGGAGCTTAAATTGCTTCAAGGAGCAACTTAAACCTTTTTTTCTTAGGGAATAATTACGTCCCCAGGGAGGAGTTTAAATTTCTCTAAAGAACAACTTAAGCCTTTTTTTTTCCCTAGGGAATAATCATGTCCCCAAGGAGGAGTTTTTTCTCCCCCAACAACATGGTTGTTCCCTGAGGAACAACATAAACCCATTTTTCCTTTCAAAACATAATTGTTCCCCAGGGCAACTTAAGCCTTTGCTCCCCCAAGAACATGGTTTTTTTCGAAAAATTTGTTCTTCGGCAATTAACTTTTAATTTTTTTTGAAAGGGAATTTATTTTCATCCATTTCATTTGTGAATGAAAAAAAGAATTCAGAAATTTTTTGAAACCCATGACCTTTGGGCTATAAAGGGAATTCTAACAACTGCATTGATTTTTTTTCCTTTAAAAATAATGTACAAAAAAAAAGATTTAATTTGTTAATCATTATGTGGTATAATAATAAAAAATTGATTTTTTTTCCTACTAGGCATTATATTATATTGTATTATAACTAGGTGCCACATTTAATTTGTAACTACTATTCAATGTTTGTCATTATTTGAACTTGTAATTGAAAGGATTTTTAAATGGTAAGTGTAGTGTTGCATAGTTATCTGATTTTTTTTAAAAAACCACTAATATGTGTAAGAAACTCTAGAAAAATCAAAGAACTTCCAATTAGATTTTTTTAGAAAAAATTTGGGAGTAAAAACCTCTAATTTTGATCTTTTTATTGAAAAAATTCAAAATATAAAAAACTCCATTTTTGGGGGTTTTTTCTTAACAAAAACAATAAAAAACTAATAGTGGGTTCCACAAAAATTACTAATAGTTTGAACAATTTTTTAGATGGTTATTTTGCTAGTTTTTAGATTTTGGAGATATGTGGTGTGTGTGTGTGTGTGTGTGTATAAACTAATTAGTTTTCAAAAAATTAGAACCATGGTTGAAAATCAAAATTGGTGTTGTGACATTTTAGAATCATGGTTACACATTTTTGAAAATTACCCTGAACTCTTTTAACATTTTGTGAAGTTCACTAACAACTTCAAAGGATTATTACATGATCTATGCATTAGTTGTCATAAATCAATTCTTTTATAAACATAATGACAAATGTGTGTAATGTATGTTTAAGGCGTCTTATAAACCATAATTCCCTTGCCAACCTAAAGCAACAAGAAACAAGGAATGTTTATGTAAATTAATCTAAGTTGTTCGTACTGTGCAAGGTAAATTGGGTAAAACATATATGGGCCTTTGGTGATGCACCCCCAAACTCTTTGGTAGACTCAACTACGAATCTAAATGTGAAAACAATGAAAGGGTAAGGAGTTGGGGCATGTTCCCTGGTTCACAACACTTTGAGGGTAGAGGGGCGTGTTGGAGCTCCGGGATGGGGACTAGGATGAATGACAAGCAAGTCAATTATTCACACGGACTTGCACAAACCAAACAACAAGTTGGTTAATGCATAATTGGAACACGTTTGGTGCCCGGACAAGGCACGAACAAACACGAACTTACAAGACTCACCACCGCCCGAACTTGGGGGAAGCCATCACCTTCCCCTTCATAGTATTCTTTGTGCTTAGCCACAGGACCAGCACCCAAATGTCATTTTGTCTTGAGACTCCCAAGTTGGGGTCTCGAAATTTCCAAAATTGGAATTTTCGTAACTTTAGAAGCCCATAATTTTTTTTGTAAACCTCTAATCGAAATGAGTTCTAAAGAAAGTTGTAACCTTCGTCAAGATCTTTCCAACGGTATGTGTCATGCCACATGTACGCAAGGAAATCAAGGTGATTCTCAACTTTTAGTGGTCGGGAGTCAAATTGTCAAATTGACTCCCATCCCTTTTTTTGGCCATAATTTATGTTTTAAGAACCCAAATGGGTCATGCGAACCCATTTTAAACATTTAAGTTCCAAGAGCTTTCCAATGATATAATAAACTTTTCAATCTAATGAGTTTTGACCCCTACAATTGCCTTTTGAAGATTCGAAAATCCATTGGGACCCCAACTCCCAAAGTGGGAGCTCACTTGGGAGTGTGGGGGTTCATTCCCTCACACTTTCTTGCACTCCCGAGAGCATGAAATTGACTCCCAAGCTCATTCTTGGCCTTCAACTTTGCAAGCCCTTGCCCTAGTTGTGAGCCCAAAGCTAGAATTGTGACATTTGGTCATTATGCAAAGGAAGGCATTGATAGCCATGCTTCCTCTTATATAAAAGAAATTTAATTCATTATTGGTTTAATATACATACATGGTTGTTGTTGGTAGGAGCTTATAAATATGCATTGTTATGATATATGTACCAAATTGGTATGTTTAAAGGTCTTTAAAGCCCATATGAACCTCACACCAATGTCAGTTCCACATGAACATAAATTAATATTCAAACTAGGCATAAAACATTGTTCAAAAACAATCCCAACAACACAAACTCATTAAAGAATAAAGAGTTACCACAATTGCAAAAATCAGTTGCACTAGTCCCTCATTCATAGTTGATACCAAAGGAGAAAGGAATATGTGTTGCTTGGTGTTGAAGTCTCATTCCTAATATTCAAACCTTAATATTAAGGCCACTTTGGGTGAAAATCCTTTAAAGTGTACCACATAGGACAAAAAGGCTTAATCCTTATTGTAGTCCTTTTTTATTCTATATTTTGATCCCCATAAAAAATAACGAATCAAAAGTTGTCAAAATTTTCAGAAAGGCTATATTTTAAACCATTACAATTTTAAATTCCATCATAATCATCCATAAATGTGTGTTTACATGGTAAAAAAAGGATTAGGTGAAAAAGACTAAAAAAGGTGACAATGTGACAAGATTTTGGTACACCTTAAAAAATTTGGACCTTTTTTAAAAATGGTCCAAGGACAAAAAGCCCAAGGACCAATTTGAAGCAAATTGAACCTTGATTTAGACCTTTTTTCACATTAAAAAAACATTTTAAAAAAAAGTACAATGAGTGTCTAAAAGTTTAGGGTCCAAAATAAAAAATGTGTGATTAGCATGTGAAAGAATTAGGTGTAGTATTTCACCATCCACCCAATTATTTTTAGTTTTTTCATCTTCTTCATCTTTGTCTTTCACCACAACCACCTTCTTCATTAATGCTCTATTTTTTGGAATGGGAACTAATTTTAGGGATTTCTTGTAAATCCAAATCCCTTTCCACTTGTGAAAATTGGCATTTCAACCTTCCACTTTCTACCCCACCTTTTGATTCACCTCTATTTCGTGCACTTGAAAGGGTTGAAAATGCAATCTTTCTAACAACCACCTAATTGTGAATATCCATGAAACCAACCATGTCAACTCTATAATAAGTCAAAAATGGGGGAGCTAGTGTGCTCTCAACAATATCCTCAATCCACATCATGTCTTCCATTTTCACATAATTTAAACAAGGGAAAAGAACAAAAAACAAAGAAATGAACAACCTTGGACCCTAACTTACACTTTGGTTCTCCAAACCACAAACGTTCCTTTAAGTTTTTTTTTTTTTTTTTTTGAACCAATTAATTTTCCTTCCAAAATGATGACATGTAAGTTAAATTACAATTTGATTTGTCTTGGTCCAAGACCCTCATCTAAAAGCCTTGAGACCAATTTAAAGCTCTTGACCAATATGAATGTTCATTATCTAAATTGACCTTTAGTGTGGTTTGGTCCCAACTCCCAAATAGTTTTAGAACATCTCCAACAGTGCTCAATATATGATCCTACAAATAAAATTGAATCAAGAAAAGTTAAAATATGTTAATTTGGTTCACCAAATGGTTTTGGTTCAACACAATTGCAGAAGTTTATAGTGGTTAATAAAAGGTGCAACAACATTGTGCACCTATTATTATGATTTCACTACTACTATGTGTTTTTGATTGGCCCATCATACTTAATGGTCTAAGTGGTTTGCTATTAGTAGTCATGCACCTATTTTTTGTTCTAGTTTCAATTTTATGTGTGCAATTGAAAAAACAAAACAAAACTTGGACGTGAAAAATATTTTTTCAAGGTTACATATTGAACATTAGTGCAACATTTTTAGAACATGCCCAATGCAATGGTCTATTAGTATTTATTAGGTCCAAAGTGCATATTGTAGTTTTCCTCCATCCTTAGCTATGAACTTGAAAAGATAGTTTGTAAAATATTTAACTCTCACCACGTGGGCCAATCATTGTTGTTGGCCTACCAAAAAAATCATTTATTGGTGAGAAACAATCATTTCCTCCTACTAGCACTTTTGGTAATAATACGTAAACTTTTATAGGCCCTAGGTTGTTTCACAATGTTTTTATGTGGCTTGTCATCCAAATAATAATGAGAAAGGGGGGACATTGGATGTCGTTGGGCATGCAATTATATTGGCATGCTTTTAAACATTCCATGTTGGTCTCATTATAAAATATTTTATTGGATGAAAAACCATCATAATGTTTTAATCACATCTGATGTTAAATCAACATTAAGTGGATGTTAAGAGAGGCAAAATAAAATAAAATGTTGTATTCAAAACAAAAATGTTAGTTAACATCACAACTTAAGTGACATCCTAGGTGGCACACAACGTTAAGTGAATGGTTAACTTAATATCAATTTTATTTTTTTAAACATAGATTTTGAAATAAAAGTTCATTGTTAACTATCATTTCATTAAAGGGGCTTTACATTAATGGTAACTTAATAAAATACTTTTCTATGGTTTCCTTACCCAATATCCCCATTTATTTATTCACTTTCACCTATTTAGTACCTACTTACCTTTCCATTCATCCACCCACTCACCCACTCATCTACCTATACCACCTACCCACCCAATGTAGTAAAAAAGAAAATATGCAAAAGAGACATGTGAATGAAGATGATAATATTTTAAGGTTTAACATTAACATAGTTTTTAGTAAGCACTTTAACATAATGGGTGTGAATGAGAATTAAAAAAACTAACTTAACACAAAAGTTGTATCAACCTTTTAAAAAACTTACTTTCAATCTACTTTGCAAAATTTGCCAGTTTGTCTTTTGTGAGAAAGTAGATTGAAAGTAGGTCAAAAAAATTTAATTTCAAATTTTCACTCATATGTTACAGTTTGAAAAGGTTTGGGGCATGATTTAATGAATCAAACACATGTAATGCATTTTAGTGCATATCAAAAAACAAGTTTTGGATGCCAAATATGAGTTTATGGAAAACTTACTTTTGAAGGGCTTCACATTGTCATAATCCAAAAATTCAAATTCCAAAAAATGTGTATCAAGGTGCATAATGGCTCAAACATTAGTAACACATCATTTGAATTGTTTGATTTGAAAAATGTGTAATATCAACCAGAGTAATAAACTTTCAATAAATAAGTAAATAAACGTGAGAGTAATAATATACATTAAGAATGATCATATATGATTTATTTAATATGATAAGTACACCCCAAAATTTATGGCATGACTAAAATGACTAAAATGCAAAAGATTCCAAATCTACTTTTACTTGTTGGTAGGGATCACCAATTGGTATACTTTACCATGCTTTCACCTTATGTTTATTAGACCACGAAACCTTATTCCTTGATTTCCTACTTATACAAATCAAATTTTATACATCATGTTCGGTTTCAAAAGTCATTGCAAGGTGTGGTGTAAACAATTTGTGCATCACAATGGATTATTTTCATTTCAAACTTAAATTGATGTTATTGAGTTAAATTTTTTGAAGAAGATTTTGTTATAGAAATGTGTAATTGACGGTGGTCTACATCCTAGTCTACCATTATCCTATGAAATTGGCGTACATATGAACAATTCAATTATTAATTGGATTACATTAAAAAATTTCAATAATGTTGTAACAATATTGCAATTGTAAAAAAAGATTAAAAAAAAAGTTTTAATGGGAATTTGTTCATGAAAGTTTGCAAATACAGAAAGGCAACCATAAGGAACAATCATTTCCATCAAAGCTTTCATTTTATTTTGAAATCTTGGAGTTTTGATATAATGATATTAAAATTTTCATAAGTACATTACATTATAATATTTTTAATTATATGATATTTATATGTTGTAAAATGTTCGTTCATTGAACATGTATTTGGGCTAAGTGTTGTTTTTATCATTTAAAAAAAAAGTTAGTTTAAAATTTGTGAAAAATGAAATATTATTGTCAAGCAAAATGCTTGTAATTTTTTTAAAATATTGGTGTACATTTACATAAAGACACAATTCTGAGTCACTTGCATATTCTTTGTTTATTTAACTTGTTTTATTTTTAAAGCCTAAATCAACTATATGTAATTTTAAAAAGAATTCAAAGTGAATGAAAATTTACATGTTATTACTTTTGATACTATATTCACTTCCTTCAAATTGTTTACACCTTACCATGCATTTACTTTCAATCAAAGAATTTTTCTTTACTATATTGAGGGCACCCAATTTTATGGGTGTTGGGAACATTGTATCCATTAGGTATGTTATTTGATACATTTATTGGTACCCAAGTTAATACTAAAGTTTGACATGTATGTTAATGCAACATTGGTCCCAACCTTTTATTTTTGCACCATAATATTGGGGTAACATTGATATCAAGTATCAATTATAATATTCAATAACAAAAGACCAAACTAGTATAGTATTTGATACCAATTAGGTCAATAACATTGTTGATACAAAGGGTGAATTTGTATACCAAATTAATGAACATTATCATAAACCTAAACTAATTAATCTTTTAACAAGAAAGGCCTTGTGTTATGTTTTCAAAAAATTATAAATATGTTAGATGCATAAGAGGTTCAAAGGAAAATTTTATTATTTGAGATTCTCTACATATTAAAAATAATTTAACTCATTTTGGACATATTATGGAATGGGCATGTTATATTTTTAAGGAATGTAATGAACCCATTAGGTCAATTGGCATCCCATAAGATAATGATGGGCACGTTAGGGCCCATCCCAAAACATAAAACAATATTATAAAATTTATAGTGTATATGGATGGCAAGTTATTAAATAAAACATTTCTTTTACAAAATGTGAAATGTTTTGAAAAGTGGAATGTTCATTTTGATGGATTTTTATCTATTTTTCTTGTGATATTCGTTGATGAGTATCATGAAAAAAATTGACAAAATTTTACCATGTTTTATGTTGGTTAACTTCCTCATAATAAGGTTTTCATGAAATAAACATTTGCCCCCATGTACAATTAGGTGCTTATTTTGATAATGTTGTGTTTTGGGGGCATTTCCCTATTTGTAATCATTATTTTACACAATTGATTAGCATATCACCATCCCTCTCAAGGTACATAAAAAAATGCAAAAATGTAATTGTCATATCATTACCATATAAATTTTTTAAATTTTTATGTTGAATATATTTATTTTACCTGGGCATGAACCTTTACATGTTTTTCTAGTCATGTATTACAAACCTAAACACTACCACAAAATGTGGGTGCAGTTCACTAGTCTTTGTTCACTAGACCAATGAATTCACTGCTTTTGCATTAGTCCCCATTCATTACAACCAATGAATTCACTCAAAATCCAATGAAATCACTTGGCATACATGGACACCTTTTGTTGTAGTGAAATAACTAGGTTGGCAAGATCTAAACTAGACCTGAAATTTAGCTCTGCAAAGTGGTGTATGTTTAAAATTTAATTGAAGACTAGACAAGTAATTTCTTTAAGTTCCTTAGCGTTACCTTTTACCGACCCAAAAGGTTTTAGGAAATAAGTTAAAGAACTTGGAACTTGGGTTCATCAATTTATTTTTGAATGTTGGATGTATTTTTACCTTTTCAATGTTGCCTCCAACAACCACCATAAATACACAAGTACACAATAAAAAGATTATGTAAATTTTTGTATGAAGTATGTGTTATCATTTTAGAACTAATTATGATGCGATTTATTCTTAAGCTTAACCAATTATTTAAAGGATTTGACATGCATAGAAAACCTTGGGTTGATCTTTCTTTTAAAGATATTCAAAATTTGAACCTACACTAAAAAACACATTTGTAAAAAAAATGATTTTAAAAGGACTTTAGTAATGTGACTTTAACATGAGTGATCCTACACATCACAAAATACCAAAACTACCTTAAGTTTGCTCAATGTTGAAACTTGCCTCCCTTTAAAAAAAAAAACCTAAGTATGAATATAAGACCTCAAAATTGGTTACCACTTATATTTGTAAGACATTTAAAACAAAATCTTATTGTATTTGGAGGGCACCTTATTTGCATCAATATCCCTCTTAAAAAATGGACCTTACACCTATTATATGATAAAGGTGAAAGTGGAGGGCTTTCAAATTGTAGATCATTGAATCTAAATAGAATAAAAATAATTTGAAAGGGTATTTAACCATAATGAAAATAATAATATATATATACTAGACTTATTTATGTGATGCCTTTTGAAAGTCATGGCAATCATGGCAAGTTTATCAATTGACTAATTTGAGTGTTGAGAAATTCCAATTGAAAAATATGAAATCTAATTTCAATTTTAGAAATTTGAGTATGACATCAAATAACATCCATTTTGTGAAATATTATTTTTCAATATTCTTTTAAAATGACAATAAAAATTATTAAATGCATTAAAAATGAGATAAAACTATTCAAATTTCAAAATGTTGAAGACTCATTTGCCACATATAAAAGCAAGGCATCATGTGCATGATGTGTCTAACAACATTATAGCTTTTAATGTCAAAAACAAAAATGAAATAATCAACATCTTTTGGTATGATTTGACCATTTTTCAACTACATTAAAAAAATGTCATTAAGAAAATCAATGTTTATTCAATAATTATAATTATATACTATTGAATGAAGTATTGAACATTACTTGACATAAATAAAACTAAGTTGCAACAAATTTCATACATAAAATTTTACCTAAACATGATTTGATTTTAAGGTGAAGGAACCCCTTTGTTCATGGATAAATATTACCCTTATGGTTTATTTGATTTTGATTTTACCCAATTGGCTTAATTTAAACCTAAATCTAACATGTCTTTTTTCACATTCAAATGAAAAATTAAATTTTTTTTTTCAAGAATTCCACTAATTTTTTTTGCATCCTTCCCAAAACAATGTTCCATGTGTTAAAATGTTGATATATGGTACATTGAATTTGACAAGTAAATTTGATTGTATATGTGCTATTGTTATTATCAACTTTTGAAAATTTTCCATGGTGGTCCAATTAAGTTCAACAAAATAAAAATTGAACATTAAACCACTTACACCCTTTTGTCCTTATTTGAAGCTTTAGTTAAGAAAATATCATAATAGCTTGGCAGATTCAACACATGAATGTCAAATAATTAATTTAAGTTTAGTTTTTTGGTTTGACAATTGGCTTTTTAATTAAAAAATTTTCAACAATAAACAATAAATTTATTGTATGATACCTTTGTTTGAAATGGCTTGAATTATTTTTTGTGGTCATGATCAAGTGGCCCCATATTTAGTCTTCTCCCCTCAAGATGTTTAAAAATCAAACTCCTATGATTTTAGTAAGTTTTAAAAAATTTTAGGCACAATAAAAAATAAATTTATAAAATTATTGAAAAATTAAAAAATAATTCAATTTATGGGGTTCCCTATCCTTGAGTGGTACCACTAGGAATGTCACACCTTGATTTTCTTAGACCCATTAAACTTTGAAAAATCATAGGAAACACTTGAAATGAACATTTTCATAATTGTTTTTGGAAAATACATTCATTAAACACCATAGATTTTGAAATCTCAATAATATCAAGAATATTGTGTATTCTGATGTTCTTGATCATTGCATTAAAAAAAAAGAAAAAAAGAACGTAACACCTATTTTTTTCATTAAACTTTTTGGTCAAGAACACAAATTTGGAACATGATTAATTCATGAAATTTTTATGAAATTTTTTCTAAAGGTAATTTGAAAGTCATTTTATTTTTAGGTTTTTATTTGGAAATTAATTGATTAAATATAATTTAATTATGAATTTCCAAAAATTGACGCCATTGATTTTTTAAGGGGCCATTTTAATTAAAAATATAAAATTTTAAAGTTTTCCAATTAAAAAATTCCCAAATAAAATTCAAGCCATTTATTAGAGCATGCAATTGATAAATATGAAAACATAATAATTTATAATTATGAAATTATTTAATGAAAAGGGCCCAAAAAAATAATTTGGTTGTTTTTGGTTCCTTAACCATTCCTTAAGGTGGTTTGTAGTGGTACCACCCAAGGATGGGTTTGCTCTTATGCTAAAGCTACCAAAGTATTATGGTGATTTATTCATTTATGAATAAGATTACAAAATTAGTCATTGGATTCAAAGTCTCACACATAAAAGTTTATTGTATAAATTTCATCCAAAATCAAACTAAAGGTTGATGAAATAGCAAATGCAAATGGAATTCATGTGAGACCAAACAAATGCTATTCACAAATGGATCATCTCAAGTGTCACTAATCAAAAAATATCTATCATGGCATGCATGCATGCATTTTAATATCAGACTTATAATGATCAAGTTAGATGATTGTAGAACAAATTTCTACCCAAGATGTGATTCTTCAAATAATACTTTTCTTTTACAAAATTTGGAATTTTAGTGTAAGAACAACTAAGTTGATCATGATTTGATTTCAATCATGGAAATCCTTATTGACTTATAAATGAATTTATAAAGGTTAACATTTTGTAGTGCCCTATTACCCTAGTGTGATCCACATTATCCTATTGGTGCATTCTTGAATGTGAGCAACTAAGTTCATTAATTGAAACCTTAATGCACAAGCCATCCTTTTCAAACAACTTAACACTAAAGAATTAATTTTGGTTTAATATGCATGTTTAAAGTTATAAACAAGGGACAAAAGAAAAAATGATGGTAACTTATGAACACAAGAATGATATTTAATTCAAAATGACCTCATAAAAATTTGACTATAAATACTCACCAATGTTGGTTACCAATGTTGGTTGGGTTTAAGCTTCTAACCATGTCTAAATTTCGGTCTAAAAATTAGATCTAGTGGGTTTACCATAACCATATTTCATTTATAACCAAACCCAACGAGTTTAGATAAACTATGAATCTAGTGGGTTTACCATAACCACATCTCATTTATAACCAAACTCAATGAATATAGATAGACAATAATTCACCTTCAAGTGGAACTAACATATTTTAATACTTTTTTTATATGGCTTGATTCATAGGTTTTAGTAAGGATTAAAGCCTCCCCTTGCCCTTTGAGATCTAGTAGAGACCCACTTTTTTTGTTGTGCCCATGGTGGGAAATAAACTATTTCTCATGATGTTGTTTGGGATGCTTTTGTGTCCATTGTGAGAGGTGTAAGTTTTCATGTGAACAAACTCATGTTCTTCTGTTGTTTTTAAAAAAAAAAATTCAATGGTGAATTGATATTGTATTATTTGTCGATGGCATTCACAACTTGGCCAATGTTGTCATTGTTGATCCCATTTGAACCAATTTGGTTTCAACTGCTATTTCATTTCATAAAATGATTGTGATTGATGGTTCAAACAAAGGAAGAACTTTATCACAATTGACACTTGACATATGCATTTCTTCCCCTTGCCATAGAGATTTTCGATTGTTTAGATCAACAAATGAACAATTTTCTTCATTGATGTGTTAACATGGCATGATTACCAAAAAGTTTTAGTGACCTTCTTTTGGTTGTCTTGTGCATTTTTTATAGACATAAGGTGTCAAAACTTTGTAGAGAACACATAGTGCCTCCCATTTGAGATGTTTTTCTTGCATGAGATTTTTTTTTTCAAATTATTATATTTTCATATTTTCCATCCCTTTGATAGGCTTTTTATGACTAGTGGGGTTAATCAAGGTGGAACATGATTTGTTTTTTTTGCCCTTTGTTTGTCCATTTGTGAGGTTCATTTTTTTGAGCTCAAATTCAGGTCCCCTTCTTTCTCTTTCTTCTCCCATTTTGTTGGGTTTTTTATTTAATGGAGTTTGCTAGGGTTTCATCATCATTAAAGTTTTCATATAAACTTTGACCCACCTTAGAATTGGAACTAACATATTTTAAGATTTTTTTCCAAGGTTAAAGTCTTAGGTTAAGATAGGGTTACATTTTTTCATGGTTCTAGGGTCTAGATTTTTCTTTGTTGGAGATTTGTGCCACATGCCATGAGATTGCACACCATGTAAATCCTTGACTATTGGCAAGGCAAAAAACCAACTTGCATAAAGGTGGGCTCATTTGAGTATTCATTCTCCTTTTATTGTTGAATTCTTCTACTATTTAAAAATTTCATAGTTTCATGGGGCTTGTGTGTGCTAGGTCATTTTTAGCATCATCAAGTGTGCAAGTAGTGAAAAAATGATATTATAACTTAGTGGGTCCAATGTGAAGCTTTTGAGAGTTTCAACAACCATGTTGGGTCACTAGTTTTGTGCCCAAGAAAGAGTTCTTGAGTTGGACTTCTTTATAAGAAAAAGCTTGTGAAATATGGCATCTTGATGCTCGTGTTTTTAACAAGACTTTGTAGCACTAATTCATTTGAATTCAAGAGTCATGGCAGCTTGTTATGGAACCTTAAAATCAGCCCTACCTTGAACAAATCCAATGGGTTTCATAAAATCTAAACTCATCAACTTGAAGAACTGGCAACTGAAAAAATTGGACCCAACACTAAAACCGAGAAGTTTTACTTTTCAAAAATTATGAAGATTAGACTCAAGATTGAAAGGTCTTTCACTTTAAAAAAAAAAAAAAAACTCTACATTTAAACCTTATAGTTCTTTGAAAATCAGGAACCAAAATCACATTAGTACTTACAATGTTGTTCAGTTCTTGGTTTTGAAAGGAACCTTTGGTTTCACTTTTTAGTTTTATTTTGATTTCATAGAACATTTGGTGTAGGTTTGAGGTCAATTTCTTTACATTCCAAAGCCTTTGATTTTGGAAATTTCCCAAGAATTTGGAGCTTTTAAGAATCAATTAGGTTCCATTTACATTGCACCAAATGTAAAGAGTGCAAAGGATCTTTTGGAAAAAATGCTTTAAATTTAAAGGAATTTTTTGGGGGGCGAAAATACCCATATTTAGACAATGGGTTCTGCATTTCAGATTTTAAGGATTTTTTAAACAATCGCCATATTTAGACAATGGGTTCTGCATTTCAGATTTTAAGGATTTAAAAAAAAATCGCCATATTTAGACAATGGGTTCTGCATTTCAGATTTTAAGGATTTTTAAACAATCGCCATATTTAGACAATGGGTTTTAGCAGGTCGCCCAAATATAGGAGGATCCTTAAAGTTTTATACTCTCCTTTCTGGCCTGTAGCCAAATTTGGGTAATTCCTTTAGTGGACGATCGCCACTAGCTGGCCAGTGTGGTTGCTACATTACAAAATTGAAAAAGAAAAACCCTCACAATAAAATAAAGAACCAGCCTTGTCTGTATACAGACAGGGTTCAAAAATCAGGTCGAAAAGCACCCCACCACCAAAAAAAAAAAGGGGGGGGGGGGGGGGGGGGGAGAGATGGGGCAAAGAATGGAGCGACGGAGACTGTAACGTGCGTTTGAAACTGGGAAAATGGAGCACATCTCACACGATGGACGATGAAGCAAGAAAGCGGCTGCACGGAGGCGGCAGGGCGCAGAGACACACGCACACACAGAGACTCTTGTGTGTGTGTCCACAACAAGGACTAGCTAGTAACTCAAGTGACAATGTGATTGATTGAAAGGACTTTTGCGTCGTGTGTTCTCCTCCTCGATGGGGTACCCGACATTTAGCCGAAAGAGAGCGCGGCTGATACCTCCAGATGCATACTGGGACAGGTAAGGATAAAATAAGAAAAAAAAAAAAAACAGAAAAAAAAGCTTTTTTTTTTGGGAGTGAATGTCCTCTTGAAATAGTGTTGTTGTTCTTGGTGTGCTTCTTAGTCTTCTTCTTCTTCTTCTTCTTCTTCTCTTGGGAATGTGAGTCTAGTGGATTTGTGTGACTTGCTTGAGAGCTTGATTGTAAGGATAGTTGAGTGATTTTTGTTTGTTTTCCGTGTGCATTTTGAGGCGGAGATGAATGGGTTTTTTGTAAGAGGTTTGAAGGAGTTTGTTTGGTTTTGGGATGTAGGACGATTGGAGAGATGGACATGACGCGCTTGCTTGTGGCGACGCAGTGCTACATGCGAGTAGCGCGTAATATCCCGCGGGCGATTCCGGGAGCATTGGACAGCGCTTGGAGCTGTTCCACAGGCAATCGACGTCTGCGTGCTGAGATCCCTCCTCTGCAAGCTTTTGCATCGGCTGGACAGCATGACAATAGTGCAGCGTATGTGCTTTGGCCTCCAAGTTGGTTGAATGACTCGGCGGCAGAGAGAGCGTCGTACTTCTACGGCTTGCAAAAGGACGTGGAGCTCGATACCGAGAATCGGATGCCGACGGGGCAACAAGCGGCAACGCTTCTGGAGCTCATGACAATTCGTGCATTCCATAGCAAGACTCTTCGCCGTTACAGCCTTGGCACTGCTCTGGGCTTCCGAACACGCCAGGGTGTTCTGACTTCCATTCCTGCTATTATCGTCTTTGTCGCTCGCAAGGTTCACAGGCAATGGCTCCTTGACGTTCAAAAGCTTCCAACACACCTCGAAGTATTATATCTCTCTCATCATCCAGCGTTTTTCTCCACCTCCATGTTGTGACCCGTCTATCTCTAGAGAAACAGGCTGCTGTCATGACATGACATGATGATGCACACATATCAAGCCCCCACGCTGCATTGTGGAAATGGCTATAAATGTTGTGAAAATGGCCTGGCCACAATCGTTAACCTAAAGTCCATGCCACTCACTCTCTTGCAGCTAAGCCAGACCTGAAGGAGGGTAAGGGCTGTTGTGTTTCATAGTTTCTGGATCATGTTGAGCCCTTAAAACACAATTCCTTTGCCGTTGCAGACTGAAACACACACTATGCTTCCCATGGAATAGACAAGAACAATAGCTCAATCTTAACTCTCTGGTTGATTACTGTACTCTATGCACTCGTACAGAGCAACAGCTGTTGTGCCCTCTGCTAGCTTTAAAGGACAAGAGCATGAAGGATGTGTGGGGGTTGAAAGCCTTAGGAAGTCTCTCTTCTAAATGCTGGAGATAGGTGACAAACCCTAGAAAGAGATAATTTTCCTTTTCATTTGTCCAGGTAATATGGTGCAATTTCTGAAGAGAAGAGCTTCAAGGGTAGCTGGAAGTGAACAGTTTATGAGGGCTTATCGTAGGTGAGGAAGGAAGGACAATGTCAAGGGTTTATTTGATTCCAGTCACATTTAGGGGTATCTGTGATGAGCGCTTGTGGGTTCTCTGGAGTTCTGGCAGACTCAGAAAATGCTAGGATATAGCTTTACCTGTGCCTTGTACCAAGTGGCTCAGAAGAAAGCAGGCCCAAGGGTGCCCTAAACCCTAACCTCACAGTCTTTGTCTTCAGCTTTTAGAGTACCTTTCTTTTACTCTGTCACCAGTATAATTGTGTACATGAAGTTTATGTCACCATTAGATGATGCATATTTGTGTATTTGGAAAGTTGAGTGTGTTCTATCATTGACAGAAACTTTGTCTCTTAGTGCTGCAGCAGCCATGTTTTTGTGCCATGTCAGAAGGTGGCAGCAATCTTGAAGGTTCTCAACTGGCTGTGTAAGTTCATGGATATTTGTTCTCCAGCGAAAGGTGTATATTGTGAAACTTGATTCAAAATTTTGGCACTCACTTGACTATCGTCATGCAGGGACCTGGAGGGGTTTGGTGTGATGTTGATGTTGTAGAGTTTTCCTACTATGGGCCCCCTGAAGCAACTCCAAAAGAGCAAATTTACTCAGAGCTGGTTGAAGGGTTACGAGGAAATGATCCATTTATTGGCTCAGGTTCACAGGTATCCCCTCTTTTGTTTTAAATATATGCTTAAGAAAAGCCAAGAGGACTCTGAATCCTTGAAGCCTCCATGATGGCTTGTTGTTGTTGATGACTTCTACCATGTTGATAGCATGGATGTTATGGTAGCTGGCACCTACATTCAAAAGCTTAGTTTGATCTTCATGTAACTTGATAGGAAAGGCTATGTGAATTTTTCAGGTGGCGAGTCAGGAAACTTATGGCACCCTTGGGGCCATAGTTCAGAGTCAGACAGGCTCTCGTCAGCTTGGGTTCCTTACCAATCGGCATGTTGCAGTTGACCTAGACTACCCTGCCCAGAAGATGTTTCATCCTTTACCACCAAATCTTGGACCAGGGGTGTACTTAGGTGCAGTGGAGAGAGCCACATCTTTTATCCGAGATGATTTGTGGTATGGGATATTTGCAGGAATGAATCCAGGTTTGTCTTCTCTTCTCTCTCCATGGGTGTTTTGTTGTGAATGCAATTATGTCAGGTGTACAGTCTAACAGATCTTGATGGTGATGATCTGATATTTTTTGAGTAGCACTTAAAAGGTTATCACTGCACTCATTCTTGTCATTTTAGTTTTGCTGGAGCATCCACATTGGTTAGATTCAAAGTTTTCTTTTGGAGTTTTCTCTGCAATCTCATAGGTATGTAACAGATATTATCTGACATACAGCAAAGTATGCTTCAAGCCCAGTGAAACCTGATGATCCTCTTAGCCTGTATCAAGTCTTATGCCTGCAGGAGTTTGGCTATTGCTCTGTTTTGACTCCACCTGATGTGGGAATCCCCTAGTAACATTTGCCAAGTGTTGTGCATGGGACATGATCCCATTATCTTAGTTTATGCTCTTTACATAGTCCTGTATTCCCATTCCATGGGTGTAACAATGTAGACTTACTGGAATGTTGATACCAAGCAGCTACTAGCCCCCGTTACAGAGGCAGCTTGATACTGAAGATGTTTATGCATTTGTGATTGGTTGCTGAGGGGAGTATATGATATATCTCAGGGTTGGCTTGTTGACATGTGCAGAGACATTTGTGAGGGCTGATGGTGCTTTCATTCCTTTCACTGAGTCCTTTGATACTTCAAGGATAATGACAACAGTTAAAGGTGTGGGTGAGATGGGTGAGGTGATGTGGGTTGACTTGCAAGCTCCCATAAACAGCCTGATTGCAAAGCATGTAGTCAAAGTTGGCCGAAGTTCAGGACTGACAAGGGGGATAATCATGGCTTATGCTGTGGAGTATAATGATGAAAAGGGAAACTGTTTCTTTACTGACTTTCTTATTGTTGGTGAAAATAAGTTAGTATTTGAGTTGGAGGGCGACAGCGGTAGCTTGATTTTGTTAACTGGGGATGAGGGGGCTATGGAAAAACCTAGGCCAATTGGGATCATTTGGGGTGGTACTGCAAATCGGGGACGGCTGAAGCTTCGCAATGGACATGGACCAGAGAATTGGACAAGTGGGGTTGACCTTGGTCGTCTGCTGAAGCTTCTCCAGCTGGATGTAATAACTACTGATAGAGGGCTACAAGGTCTGCCTTTCTTTTCTCTCCCTTTCCTATAAGAACTGCCATTTGCCTCTGTTTGTTTAGTGCACTAACTGGTCCTAGCCTTAACTTGTGGGAAATCTGAAGTTCTTTCCTCACTTTCCTCATATTCCTGGGAGGTGTGGTATGATGTCTATGAGCCTTCAAGCTATCAGTCACAAATCTAAATGAATGTGGAGCAGCAATAAATTAGATGGATGTCTTTGTGGGCAGGCTGGGGCATGTCACCATTGAGGTCCTGAAATCCATGGTTTAGGCATAGGTCAATATGTTGGTGTCTCCCAGTAAGTTTTTCTTGAACAATTTGAGGATGTTCTGTTCATGTCGTTAATTAGTTTCAATGCACCTATGGTGCCTAGTTATTGGTGGGACTTTGGAACGTTATGCTGAAACTTTGCTCAATCATCCCACCCCTTGCCCTGTTGGGCACTTGTCTTTGTTTAGCCAGATGTGGATTTTGGGCTTGAATAAGTATCTTAGAGTAGATATGGAACCTAGCTTCTATTTAACCAAAGTAATAATTACTGATGGCGACCCTACAGATATTTACTCACATATGCTTGACCTTCCAGAAGCAATTGAGGTTCACTGGCGTCACAAGGCAGCTGGACTTGAGTCCTTGACAGTTTTGGCAAATAAGACGGGAGAATTCCATGACTCCAATGCCCCCCGTGAAATTGATGCATATTTTCCACCAGTAGCAGCTAGTGATTTGTTGTCTACTTCCATCTTCAAAAACCAAGCACAGGCAAGTTCGAGTCCTAGGCCAAGCACTGTTGATTATGGAGCCTCAGAGAAACAAGTGATGTTACCAGAGGGTCCATCTCTTACAGATTTGAAGACAAGGGATCACTATGGGTTGACACTTTCAAGCCCAGCAACTGAGATAAAGGTGGTTTTTAGTCCTAAAAGGCGGAAGCTGGTGTCAGAAGATTTAAATTGCTGCCGAGGAGGTGGAGATGGTTGTGAAGCTGTAAGCAACGATACTTCATTAGACCATGAACATCCTGAAGGATAAGTCCTACTTCTTGACAACACAGACCTGGGTCACTTCAACTTGACATCATGCAACAAAAGGCAAGGAAAATGAGGTTACCAAAGGGTCTATATGTTACAGATTTGAAGACAGGGGATCACTGTGGGTTGATGCTTTCAGACCCAACAACTGAGATAAAAACACATTTCTAGTCCTAAAGAGCGGAAGATGGTGTCAGAAGATGTAAATTGGTGCCAAGGAGTTGGAGATGGTTGTGAAGATGTAAGCAATGATATTTACTAGGCCATGAACATCCTGAAGGAGAAGTCCTACTTCTTGACAATGCAGACCTGGGTTGCTTCAACTCAATATCATGCAACAAAAGGCAAGGAAACTAACTTTCTCTGATAGTAGGCATATGATTGTTCATTGTTTGGGAAGAAAAAAGTGCCCTTCACTTCTTGTTTGTTTGCAGCCATTGATCTGGCTACTTTCTCACCTGAAGTACTTTAGAATTCCAAGACAAAGGTTGGATTGATTGTTAACACATTTTTTTGTAGGCTGATGAGCATTCATGTTCTCTTTTACTTGTTAGCACTGGGTTCTATTTGTTTCATGTGACCTTGTGGGTATGACAGCACAGCATGATGTTCTGAGCCTGTTCTTGTGAGCATGCCTTGTTCAAAGTAAGAGACATGTTAGATGTGCTTCACAATACTTGTGACTCACTGCAGAGGTATAATCAAGACTTGTAAATCAAGTCTTCCATCTACAGGGGCACTACCTACACAAGTAGAGTTGGGGAGATCTAAGTGATCATGTCCATGGCTAAGCTTGCAGCAAATTACTTGCCTACCTATGTCAAAGAACACAAATTTCTGGGTGTTGAAATGGCCAAGTCATTCAAATCTTGCATCCAGAGCTTTTCGGATTTTGGCAGGTTGTTTCTCTACAGAGGGTTTGGTTCTCTAGGAGGCCAGTAAGTCAACAAGTTTACTGCAACAATTTTTCTTTACATAGGGCTTGGTTCCCTAGGCAGCCAAGAAAATCAACAGGATTACTGCAACAGTTTTTCTTTACAGAGGGCTTGGCTCTGTAGGCAGTCAATAGACCAAAGAACAAAAATTGAAAAATGTAATATGTAGCATATGCCTTTAGTTAGGAGATGACTTTTAACACATTGTAACACTAATATGATATTCAGCTTTGTGTATAGTACCTGTGGGAATTGGACCAAGTTTCAAATATATGTGAAAAACACAAGAATTGGAGGTACAGTTTAAAGAATCGGCTTCAGAATTGCAACAGAGGTTGCATTAGTTTGAAAAAACAGTAGAATCTGAAGTTAAGGTTTTAGTGAGGTCTCATTTTGGTAGACTAAATTAAACTACATTTTGATAGACAGGAATTAGAGGTTCTCTTTAAAGCCCAGAACTGAAGAATATATGTATATATAATACACTATGCAGTTGGAGAGCATACTATTGTAGCATTAATTTGGTGTTAGGTACATGGTGAGTTGGCTACTGCCACAGTAATGAGTTTTGAAGTGCTCTGTCAATGGTTTAAAGATAATGTGGCAAGACTTCGAGTTGTAACTTGTAACTTGTTTGTACTTTCTACATGGTGAAATTGAGTTTGTAATCTATCTTTAAAACTCAAATTGCTTGTCCATTTCTTGTCCTTCTGTTAGCTTTAATCAGAACATGGTGACACTCTCATTCTTCTTAGTAGACCAGTGGGCTGCTTGTCCAAGTATATTAAATCTCTTGTAAGGTCACCCATCTCACTATCATGCCAATGGAAGTGCACTTAACTTCAAAGTTTTTACGAAAATATCATCATAGCTAGGCTATGAAAGGACAAAGAAACTAATATGTATCTAGGTGTTTTGATTGTACCATAAGAGGTGCCATAACCTGTGAAGACATAAAAAAGAGATTCTAAAACAAACCCTTTCAAAGCTTCAAGATATAGAAAACAGAATTATTAAAAAACTCATATGAAGTGCCACAACATATGAAGGGATATAATATAAAAAGGGATTAAAAAATGAACCTTTTTTCAAGGCTCTAAAAGAAAAAACCCAATTATGATTTTAAAAAAATTAAAATGAAAAAAATAAAAATCTCTCTAGACCCAATAATTTTTGCTCCATTGGTCCAAAAATTGCAAAATGACTAACATTCACACCACTTCGTCAAAGGCTTTTGGATGGTACAAAAAGTGGAGAAGAGGCTTGCAATTTGGGAGGGTTACAAAATGATCACATCCAAACCAACGAAATAGATGAGCACCTATCTTAATATATAGATAAGACACAAATAACATTTTTATTGAACAATAGGATTTATGTTAATTCAATAAAGTTTTAAGCACAATGTGTAATATATGTGATTTTGTAGTCCAATTGGGAGTCCTAATGTGTTTAGCACAACCAATTAGTTTTCTACAACCATGGATCTCTAAAATCTACAAATATTAAAAGAGAATGTTTTTCGAATTGCAAACACACATTATAAAAGAATGTGATTTTTCTCACACAAAAAGTTGCAACTCAGGACACGTGAAGTAAACTTTGTGGTTTCATCCATTATAATGTGCAATATGTGGTGTCTATTGTGACATATATTAATTAAAATGGCAATTTGACATTAGGCCAATGATTAAATATGTTATATTGTAGTAGGCTTTCACCCTATAAGGTTAATGCTTCCATTTCAAAGGAACTTTTAAAATATTGTAACAAGGGCAAACACAATAGTTGCGCAATTGGTTCCCAAGGCATCCACATTGGTTTTTTGGATATATAATTGACTCAACAATCCCTACTTTTTAAAAGTTTTAATACATGACATTTGACATGGCCTAGATGCAGATTGAATGCACAACCATGACATGCAAGGGTGGTCATGGGTCCACAGTGCTTGGGTTCTTAGTTTAATATTTGAGTAAAATAACCAGAAGTTATTTAACTCATGTTCTATATGTGCTGATGTGCATGGGTTGGGTATAAGATCTTGTCGACGTAGTAGTTCCAATGTACATTTGTGGTAGTGCCCCTTGATCAAAGTTTTTTTCCACCAACCATTTACCAAATGCATGCAGGAACCCTAGTAGAGTAGTATTTTACTCAAACCGGGGGTTTGATTGATTGGATGACAAGCACCAAATTGTAGTAGTACCTAATTTTATGCTGAAAGTGCAAATTTTGAAATGACTGGGATGAGTTGGGAGGTAGTAGTTGGGCTAGTGGATGAAGAATCATGTTGGGATGATCTTGTCAATTATTGAGTCCTTACATAACAGGCACACATGCCATGACTGTAGTTATGGAAAAATGCAACTGAACAAAAGTGAGTAAATTCCGATCCTGCAGATGATCCACATTAGAATCTGCAACAGCATTCCAATGATGACATATTTGAGTTCATTCACATGATCCACATTAGAATCTGCAAGAGCATTCCAAGATATCATATTTGAGTTCATTTGCCAAAAGTAGTAAATTTTGGTTATCGCACATGATCCCTGTTAGAATCTGCAAAGAGCTTTTCAAGACATCTTTGAGTTCATCCCAAAAGTACGGAAAGTCAATTTGAATCCCCCACATGATCCACATTGGAATCTGCAACAGCATTCCAAGATGTCATATTTATGTTCATCCCCATTGTGGAAACTACTGAACAGAAATGCTGCGATTCCACTTTCCACTGCTAAAAGCAGAGATTAACTGTGACACTGTGGACATCATAATCTTATTGCATTTAAACTAATGGTTGGACTGGTAAGGATCACCACAATCATCAGCTTGCACAAGTCGACTCAAACCAAAATGTGTCTGGTATAACAGTGCCTCAATTTCCAGATACTACAACAAAATCAAAAGTGACAACAAGTACAATTCAAGCAAACCAATCACAAATGAATGACATAAACAGCAAAGAGAGTCATGACTCCTTAGGAGCCCTGCTATTACCCATAATTACCTGTTGGATTTCAGGAAAAGAATTGAACAAGCTAAAATGCCCAGATTACCTGCTGGGCAGCAGATAATGTTAAATTACCAATGATAGTGGTGGTGATCAACACCAAGGCTCAAAACTGTCCACTTAGGAGCTACTAGGACCAAACAACTAAAACAGTAACTTGGCCATGTCTACCTTTGCTTTGCAGGCCTATCACAAGAAAATGAGCTATTTGTCAAGAATTTTTGTTCACTGCAGCTTATTGAAATAATAGATAACAAATGAAGGATGATTGTTTCAATCTTCCTTTACTTACTGTGAAGCTGCTTGTTGGGTTCAAATACATACTTGATCAAAGATTCCTTAATTGGCAACATCTCAGGGAACTCCTGCTGCAACTTGGACGCATCAAGTTCATTGTTGCTCCGAGGTGCAATGATGACCTTGGCTTGCTCCTCCAAAGTAAAGTTCTTCCATGAAAATGTTGGGTCAATGTACTGTCGATACATCTCCAGAATCTCATTGTGGCTAACCACTCCTGGGTTGGTGAAATTCCAGATCCCCCGCAAGTTTCGCTTTGCCATTTCAATTGAAATTGGCAGCAACTCATCCAAGATGGTCATGCTATTGGGGATGTTCACCACCTTCTCATAACGAGAAATCTTTGTGATGAAATTTCGTGGATTCTGCAGATCTGAAGTGATGGGCATCCGCACGCGCAGGGTGCACACATTGTCAAACTCTTTGAGAAGCTCCTCAACCTGCCAAGCATCCAAATAGAGTTAGAATTCCACTATAGGTGCATGCAGTTTTCTTCAAAAGTGCAAGATTTGAATAGCTGAGGACATGCATGGTTGGTCAGCTAACAAAATTGTGGACAGTGGGACATTCACGCATCCCTAGAAGTAGTGGCCACGGGCATCTATAAGCAGATCTTACAATCCCATTTCTTGAGCTGAGGATAGTCACAAGGTACAGATTAAAAGGTCTGAATACATGGACACCCTGGATGCATCCTGAGCTGTAGCGTACTGTCAACAAAACTCGCACAGATGACAGTGATTGTTTTAATCATGTTTCTCATTAATTACAAGATGGTGAAACTTGAATATACTGACACATGTGACAAGACGAATCACAACCACTGTCAGCCTATCATTCAACTGCAAATCCTCCAAGCGCAGGCTTGAACAAATTGACTCATTCCTGCAAAAAAGTCAGGTGCATACAGCAAAAGGTAGAGAATGTAATATCATCCAAATGCTCACCATGGCCTTGGTCTTGGAGTAGTATGAGCCAGTAAAATTTGGTGTGTCTTCTTCCTTGAAACCAATGCCACTCCCAAGCTGGTGAGTTTTGTCATACTCAAAAATACATCCTGTCGCAAAGTTGATGAGCAGCAAATTGCTCTTCTTGCAAACATCTGCTAAAGTCAGAGTACCCACAACATTTGCACGGATGGTCTCAACCTTGTGACTTTCACACCAATCGACATTAGGCCGCCCTGTCACACCTGCAGCATTGAACACATGAGTGGGCTTTGTGGATGCAATATCTTTCTCCAATTGCACCCGATTCTCCAACCGGCCAGATCCATACTCATATGGTATCCCTTGCTTCTGACATATTTGCCCAAGAAGACCGCCAATCCAGCCAGTGCGTCCATAGATCAGAAATTTCAATGATTGCTTTGGGACACCATTTCCCTGATGGTGCAGTTTACCATTCCCAACCACATGACCGTTGCCGTTCAGAAATAGATTCTCTTTTGGTTTGTTGTTAGGTTCAACCTCGGATTTAGTTTGGGTGCCTTTCTGGAGGTCAGCAAGTTTCTCAACCCCAGATATGGAGAGCATACGGGGATGGGGAACAAGAGCTCCTGAAACATCCCCCCACCAGTCAGGGTGGCTAGTGTACCATTGCAATGTCTTGCGCAAGCCCTCTTCCCAGGTTGTGCGTTCCTGCCATCCAATCTGCTTCAATTTGGCATCATCCAGAAAATAGCGCTGGTCGTTGAAAGGACGGTTATCCACAAACTGAATAGACTTCTCACAGTCAAGGTTGAAGAGGTTGCATATATCTCTAGCAACATTGAGGACAGTCCTCTCCTTCTTTGTGCCAATATTGTAGACATGACCAACATCTCCCTTGTGCAGCACAACCTCAAAGGCTTCGGCCACATCTTCACAGTAGAGGTAGCTGCGCACATTTGATCCATCTCCGTGGATCGGAAGAGGCTTCCCCTGCATTGCTAAAAGAATGAATTTGGGGATGAGCTTCTCTGGGAACTGATTTGGTCCATATACATTGTTACCTCGGGTGGTGATGACAGGCAGTCCATATGAGCGGCCGTATGCCATGACTAGCATCTCTGCACCAGCCTTGGTGGCTGAATAAGGATTTGTGGGAAGCAGCTGTGATGCTTCATGGTTTCCAACAATGGCATCAGCTTCAGTCTCACCATAGACCTCATCCGTGCTCACATGAATAAAGCGGCGAACAGTACCTGTCACTTTGCAAGCCTCCAGCAAGACATGTGTCCCATAGATATTGTTCTTTGTAAACTCGAAGCTGTTGCCGAACGAATTGTCAACATGGGTTTGGGCAGCAAAGTGCATGATGGTATCGATGCCCTCAGTGATGAGAAGGTAGTTCACAAGATCCGCACTCCCAATGTCACCCTTCACAAACTTGAAATTCTGGGATGACTTGGAGGGCATCAGATTCTTCAAGCTGGAGCAATAATCCAGCTTGTCAAGCACAACAATCTTGTAGTGTGGGTAGTTGCGAATCAGCCTATTGGCAACATGTGATGCGATGAATCCTGCTGCGCCAGTTATCAAGATGTTTTTGGGGGTATATATGGCTGCTTCCCCCATTGTGGCTGGCCTCTTTCTGTTGTGATCTTCCCTGGTAAGTCCCCAAAGCCAATTCTTTCCATAAAAATTCCATGGCCATAATTCATCTTTGGTGGAACCACTAAAGAGAGAGAGGGCGGGGGTCGGGGGGCAAAGAAAGTCATAGTTTGCCACAGAGACAGAGAGGACAGAGTGTACATGCATCCAGATCGTGTGCAATCCACATAATGGAAACAAGAATGTAACAAAAAACACTTGAATTCTTTTATGACCTTCAAGCCTGCCATGCTTTCACTGGTATTCATCGCATATGACAGAATTGAGACTGACAAAACAAGCGAACATTTCGCTTCGGACTGCTGATCCAAGAGCTCCAGAATAAAAGAGAGAAGAAAATAGAAACGCTACTACGTCTGTGCACAACCACACTCAGAGTCTAAAGAAGAAAAAGAAAAAAGAACTACTACTTCAAAACGCGCACTTCCGATCCCTTCATATACGCGCCACCAAGATCGACAACAATGAACAAAGCAAAGACAATGCACATGCACGGAGCCAGAGATGTTGTACACATCTTACCGAGAATTTCGTCTCCTTCAAAAAGGCTTCACAACGTCTTGAACTCCTGGAAACACCGACTAAGTCCTCCCGCCAGTAAATGAGACCGCGCGACTCGAATAAAAAAAACGAACGAACTTCAACGGAAAAAAGAAAAAAGGGCCGGATCCACACTCACAATTCCCCCGCCGATTTCGCAAGACGAAGAAGAAGAAGAACCGCAACAGAAACAAGAAAAACGAGAGGCAGGAGGAGAGAGCGAGAGACGGAGAAAGAAGCAAAGCAGGCGTCCTCCCGCCAGCAGTAAATGAGACCGCGCAAGTAAAAAAAGGAAACAAAAGGACTCCAATGGAAAAATACGCCGGATCCGCACTTTCAATTCCCCGCGCGATTTCGCGGCCAACAAACACCACAAGACAACGAAAAGCGCGACGAGAGAGAGAGAGAAGAAAACGGTACTCCTGGCAGTAAATGAGACGGCGCGAGTCGAAAAGAAAACAGAGGACTTGAACCGACAAATGCGCCGGATCCGCACGCGCAATTGCCCGACCGCTTTCACAACACCAGACGAAGAGGAAGAAGAAGAAGCGCAACAGAAACAAGAGCAGACGCAGAGCGCGACAAGAGAGAGAGAGCAAGCAAAGCAAGCGGGCGTTGCAACGCTCGCGCGCAGATCTGGAATCAGTGAATTCCAGCAACGGACAATTATAGGCGAAGAAGGTGCATAATAGCATTGCGCTCGAGAGCGCAAACTACATTCTGACACTTGATTCAGCGATTCCCTTACGCTAGCCCCACGCGACGACGAAACCAATCATTCCGCACGCGGTTTCCGCCCAGATCAATCACTGTTCCACAATTGTCGCTTCTTTGTCGACTCTCTCAACAATTCCACCACCTCTGGTTGTTGTACTCGTAGTCATTATCATTTTTATCATTATTATTATTATTATTATTATTTGTCTATAAATAAACTTGTATTATTGTTGCATGCTCGTCAATTTTTTTTAATAAAAATGATTTCCTCTCTTTCATTTTAAAATTTCAAAACCCATCTATATATAAACAAGGGTTATAATATTTGTGTGTGTGTGTGTGTTAATACATGTCTATTAAACATAATTATGAAAATTCCATGTCCAAAAAAATTAAAGTATATATATTCAAAAATTGCGAAAAAAATTTGCAAAAAAATTCCTTCACAAGTTTTTTTTTTGGGGAAAAAAATATTTTTGCAACATTTCAACGAATAATATTGCCAAAGAATATTTCAATAGTGAAAATTTGCCACAAAACAAAAAAAAAAAAACTTATGCTTGGGTATGTACATAGTACCAACCTATTAATTATTGGATGGCCTATTTAGTCTCCACATTCACAAGAACGAAATGATGAAAATTTTATTCCCACAACCAAACATTACAACCAAAGAAGGGGCATATATCTTAATGGTATTATTGGAGTCTGTGATTTACGGGTTAAAATGATAAAAATATAATAATGCCCTCAAGTTACACTAAATAAATTCGAAAGAAGCTTTTAGGGTCCATGCCGACCGATGTAATAGTTTAATGGGCAATAAGAGCTCTCTCAAATAATATTAGGGGAAATTATATTCTCCGTCTTTTCTTGAACCCTAGGATAGGGTGGAGGAAATATTAATTTTAAGTAATTTTCTTGATTTTCTAATATTGCAAGGGAAAAAAAGTCGCATGAAATTGACCCAGTGTTGACCTTGTGTTGTTTTCTTTTCCTGAAAATTTTTCATCGCAAAAGTGATGAATTTTTTTTCACCTTTTCGAAAAAAACATTTTACACTGAAAAAAAGAGGGGTTGATTTTTGAAATTTTTCTTAAAAAAACATTTCAATATAACAAAAACTTGCCCCCCAACACCCCCCCTCTCCCCCCAAAAAAAAATTTAAAACCCACATTACTAAAAGGATGATTCTCTCCCCTTGCATAATAAGGGAAAACAAAAGAATGGGGCCTACAAAAAAAACCTTGAAAACCATCTTAATTTTTTAAATGGGTCTACAAAAAACCTTGAAAACCAATTTTAATTTTAAAAACACGCATGCACCACGGTTCTAGTAGTGTTTTTCATGTATAAATAGAAAAAGGTAGTGGCAAGTTGACACGGAAGAGATCATTTTTTTTAAAATTTAAAAACTCAACTTGGCAAAGTCAAATATTGGTATGAACTTATTGGAAAATTTGAGGAATCCAAACATTGTTAATGGTGGTAGTTACAATCAACCTCATGTGGCCACCTTTGAAAGTGGTTGTGCATGTTCCAATCAAGAGGTATGGTATGTTGTGGGGTTTCCAATCACTACACATGAATGATGGATGGTATCCCAAGGGGGTGGGGGGGGGGTTCCTAGGGTTACATACAACCCTAAAGTTCACAAATCCAAAGGAAAAAACCTACTAGGGGTGACTTTCCCACCCCCTTGGGAGTAGGTAGACAAATTGGGCAACCATTTAGTTGTCCGCTTTACAGCTATTGCAAAGTAGTCGGCCTTTTTGTGGAAAAAGATGCCATTGCCAAACTCGAAGTATACATACGAGACCCTAAACCCAAAAGTAGTATATAGTCCAAGTTAGCCAAGTAAAAAAATGCATGTTTATGGGCCCGCCTTCCACCCCGGCTACTACTATGGTTGTGAGAGCAAATCCACCCACACTTTGGTATATGTGAGCCTTGCCTTGGGTGTTAAAACCGGCCTCCAGGTCTCGATTCTCTAGTCTTTACCAATGTCTACCATAGCCAATTTAGTGTGCAAATTATTTTTTTCTCATCCTCGTCCATAAACATAGAAAATTGGATGGTGTGGAATGAAAGGCTCAAATGTTGTGATCAGCCAATCAAAGTTGATGATATTTTTTTCTTTTATTAGCCCTTTTGAAAGTTGGAAAAACTTTTATAGGTCCAAACTTAGTTTCATGTTATGCAAGCTCTAGCAATGCATTGTACTTGGGTTCAAATACATCCAAATTTATTATTAAATGTTTGCCCCGACCCTATTGATAAACTATATATATATATATATATATATATATGTATAATTATTTATTTATTTATTTATTTATTATTATTATTTTGAGGGAACATTTAAATGTTAAATGCGGGTGAATCATTGTGGCTAGCCAATCAATAGAAGTCAATGTGCGACTAATCACCACGACCAACCAACTAGAAATAGTCATTTTCTTTTCCAAAAGTCTTTTAACAACACCCATGGTATCTTTGCACAAATTTACAAGAGTTGCTTTGAACCTATTTATCACACTAGTGTACACCGACTTCATCCAAAATTTGATGATGCATAAGGCCATTTTATTGTTCTTAACACTTGAACTTCAACCAAAATACATGCATTTATTCTTGTTTGTTGAGTTGCTCTAAGAGAGTTAACATTCAATCCGGTAACAATTGTGTGCTAAATTTGAGCCCCCATTTTTGTTGCTGGCATGGGTTGCAGATGTTTTGTTCACAAGGGTAAAAAGGAACTACACCACAAGAAGAAGAGTCACAAGGTTGGGTGCAAGCAACACCATCCTTTGTTGGCCCTCTTATGTCCCTCATTTATGTGTAGTACTAACTAGTACAATTTCTTTTGCTTCATCTTTCATGTTTCTTTTCTAAAAGAAGACAAATTATGTTACATGGTTCATGAAATCCAAATTCAGATGGAATCTCCTTTTTTTTTCCTTGGCCCCTTGTCAAAAGCATGCTTGACACTCAACTCCTAAAAGGAGCTTTCCAAAAGGTGACATGCATGGAAAATAGAATCACAATATTGACATGCATACCTATCTAGGGTGCCTATCTATGGAACCCTAACTTCACCCTAACTTCTAACACAACAACTTTCCCAAACCTCAAATCACTTTCCGAAATCTCACCTGGACACCTCCAAATTTAGTTCACCCTGAACTCTAAATCCTAAACCCTAATCCAAACCTATGGTGCTGGTTCATTAAGGCCAGAGAGATTATTAGGTAAGTGAATGCATATACATAGATAGTTAGTAGGTAATAGGTGGATAGGTAGTCAATAACTGAAGTAACCACCATGGTTAGCTAGGGAACCCAATGGGAAAAAGTGTTCTCTGTCCACCTAACATCCATCCCTCATGGTGTGCACCGGGGAGCTGTTGATTCTGTTTGGACCTAAAACCTTGTAAACTATGGAGCACATTCATATAGACCTTGGTATCCTTTGCATAGGAGGCTTAGTGTGCACTAAATTCCGAAGCTTTATAATAAGCATTCTAATGACAAACATGGCTTACTCAAACATGGCCATTAGCAATATGAACTGGAAATTGTAAATTTCCTTTTCATTAAAGGGTGATGGGGTTAATTTTGTAATTTCTTTGAGTTCATAATGTAGTCTCATTTTCTTCTTCTTTTCTTCTTAAGGGAACCAAATTGGATTGTTTAGTGTGCAAGGTGATGACTCCCAAGTGTGGTGTTTGGAATGATCAATTTTTGTGGATATTGCTAAATAATATTGACAACTATAATTCACAAAATTATATTTATTTGTAGATTGGGAATTACAATTTGAATCAATGATCAATAGCCATACTTGGATGTGAAGAGTGACTATTTAGAGCAAATCCACCCACAATGAGTAAATGTGGGCTTTGTACCAGCTTTGATCAAATCCTCCAAAATTATGTGCCAGTTATTTGTCACAGCTCCATCTAAAAACATGAAACCCTAGACAAATGTAGAGTGAAGAAGATCATTGAGATGCTACCACCACATTGCCACCATATAGACCAATCATTATGATTGACCAATCAGAGCCCACTGTATTTTCTCATTAACCTTTTCTTATGAGCATTGTATTATTCTCATTAGAACAAAATGTGTTTTTGTTCATTCAGTGCTTTCATTGGATTTTGTTGTAAAATGTGTCCTTTCACTAATAAGTGCTTTCACTGGATTTTGAGTGAATTTATTGATCCCACTTAACAACACCTAACAGGAATCCTGTGGATACATTGGTCCATTGAATAGGGACTAATGAATTGCACCCACATTCTTCTGTAGTCAGTTCATATTTATAGGGTCTAAAATTTGAACGATTATTTGAGTTTACAAAGAACTACTAGTTTTTGTATGTAAAATTATTTCAGAATCAAAGAATTGTAGGTCCTGGTCCTTTTGGAAGCATTATAGAACCTTATTGCAGATTTCATGAAAGAACTGAGGACAATGAATTGGCAGTTTAATGATTACTTTTTTTTTTTTTTTAAATTTTAAAAAACTGAAAACCACGATTATATACCAAAAACTGGATCTTTGAAAAAAAAAATTCAATATACCCCCCAATAATTATTATGAATCCTAAGAACCTCCTCGATAACCATCGGGCTTGCTCCTGTTGTTAATAACCACCCCTCTAAACTGAGTTTTTAAAGCCCGAACTAATTCATCCAAATTATCATTTCCAGGCCATCAAACATTTGTGCTGGTGGACTTGCTCTTACAACAGTTATCCATGCTTATTACTCAATAAAATGTGTGTGCCATTCATAAAGGAAGATATGATGTGGTAAGAGGAGGCAGGGAGGGGCATTCTAGATGTGTGGAACACAACATGAAACTTGAAACAGGTCCAGTTCGACCAAAAAGAAACTGTGATGAAATTGGTAGCCAAGCAGGTTAGTAAAAATGTGATGAAAAGAAGTCAGTCAGGTCCCACAAGCAAAAAGTAGCCAGTTATTCTTATACCATGGAATTCAGAGAATGAATTTCAGGTGTAATTCAGTTGTACCTTGTAAATCCTAAGTCAAGCAATACCCTAAACCCTAAACCCTTCCTCCCCCACCAAGCAAAAGTGCAAGTGAGAAAGAAGACAGATCTACTTGGCATTTGTAAATAAGAGCTTTTCACCTTGTGGCTAGGTGGAAGGAAAATCAATCAGTGAGCTTCAAACCCTAAACCTTAATAAACCCTAAACCCTATACAACCCTAAAACCTTAAAAAACTCTAATCAACCCTAAACCCAAGCATAAAATGCTTGTATAACTGGATTGGGGGTCTTTTTTGGGTACTTTTTTTTTTTGGTACTAGAGAGCAAGTTGTAGATGATGGATTCTACCAGGTAAGCTTGGCCTATTACAGCGAGCTGGGGGTGTGTTCACCCGGCAGAATCCGCCATCTACAACCCGTTCTTTGGCTTTAAAGGTGAGGAACAACACTTGAGAGACTATGAGGGGAAGGAATGTTGCAGAATGTGTTGGCCACAAAATTGGCAAGCCGGGCAGATTCTACAGCAATAAAGAGTCGGAAAAAAGGACCAAATCCATTAGCCCTGGCTTTTTCTCAAGCACAATTGTTGCTGGTCTGGGTATAATCTAGTTACCCTTTTGGTTAGTCTCATATCCACTTTGGAACATACCAGCCGGGTCTAAAAAATCACACTAGTGTGGTCCTCCTATTGGGACAAAGTCTAATTTTTGGCAGGTATGAGGCATATATATATATATATATATACCCCTGGTATGGAAACTGACATAAAACTGGTACAAGACCCGTATTACCTCAGGTCATATGAACCTGGCAGAGCTGTTGATACTAATGTTGATACCAGGCGCAACAGGCCTATATAAAACTCTTTGATTGTTTCTTGGATTATTATGCATTTTCATCCAATTGTGGCCCTTTGGTTCATTGGTGCATTGGTGGGTGTTGAGGCATTCTAGCCTCTTTCATGAAAGTTTAGTACTTCAGAGTATAAATTAATCAACCTTTAATTTTGGGATATTTCATGATGCACTCTCTTAGTTAAAAGAGGTTTTGCAGATTGGGGGGGATGAGTTTTTGTAGCCCGTTGTAAAAGCATGGGATGAAACACACATACTTACTTATAGATTTTAATCAATTCTTATTGAACAATAAAGTTATTTGTAAAGTGCATTGGGTAAGGGAGGGGGCAAGGTCTGTTAGTTTCAGCAGAATTGGGGATTGAACTTGTAACAAGGGATGAAAAATGAACACAAATAACATGGGATGGAATTTAGTTTCATTTCCAATTTTGCTTCTTCATCATCTACACATGACATCATCACCTTCGTTCGAGTTGTGCTTTCTTCACATGAAAACTTCTTCACACAATTTTTTTTCACATGGGCTTCTATGTCGGAGTTTGAGTCAATGAATATGTCACATGCATGCAAACATAATTGATTCTTGCTTGGAAACCCCGAAGTAGTATGGAACTTTTGGACCTTCATATCACCTTTGTAAATGAACTTTGTTTTGTACTAGGCACTTTGAGATGAAAAACCTTGGCTATTGTATAAACCCATTTTAATTTGGGTCATATATATGAATTTTATTTTCATGCAAATTTCTAGTTTGCAGCATAGGAAGCACCTCTAATATATGATGATGAGCTGCTTGGGTTTGGTATATATGAAGAACATTTTCAGGTTTTGTAAACCTTTGATATGAAGAGACATGTTTTTTATTGAAATTCTTGTTCTTGTTTATATTGGTTTTTAACATAGAACTCAAATATGATAAAATTTTCTTGGGTGGTTTATATATATATATATAGACACATCCATGCACACAAACATATATATTTCTATAACCTAATGGAAGTTTTGAAACCTTAATTGTCGTTTTCAAAAACCCTAATTGAGGTTTGGTGTTGGTACATATGTATTTCATTTCTAGGTTTTTGATTTGTAACCTAGGAGACACCTTTGACATTTTATTTTTTTGCTTGGGTAACTTGGTACATATGGATTTCATAACCCTTAGTTGAGATTTGTGTAAACCTTAATTAAGGTTATGAAAACCCTACCTAACATCTTTTAAACCTTGATTAAAGGTTTGTAAACCCTAATTGAAGTTCCAAAAACCCTAATTGAAGTTTGTAACATTTGATTTTAGATCCTTTAACCCACCCTAATTAAGGCCTTTCAACCTCATTTCAAGATATGTTGATTTGAATTCAAATTTATAAACTGTACTTCAAGGCTTGTTAGTTTTAATTCAGGTTTGCAAATCCTAATTGAGGTTTGTTAACCCTATTTCAAGGTCTATAAACCCTAATTGACATTTGTTAACCCTAAAAAAGGTCTTTAAACCTATATTTTGGGTCCATAAACCATATACCCTATTTGAAGTTTGTAATTTATGATTTAAGGTCTTTAAACCTTATTTTAAATTCTATAAACCTTGTTTAAATTTAGACATGATTTAAAGTTTGAAACATATGATTCCAGATCTAAAATCAACTAATTTTAATTGAGGCTTTTAAAACCTATTTCAAAGTTTGTATACCTTATTTCAGGTTTGTAACACATGATTTTAAGCTTGTTTATTCTATTTTTGATTTATAATAATGATTTAAGTTTTAATTGAGGGCTTTGAACCTATTTTAAGGTCTATTAACATGTTTTAAGGTTTGTTAAACATGTTTCAGGTTTGGAACACATGATTTTAGGTCTATTAACCTTCATTGAAGCCTTTTAACCTTATTTCAGGTTTTGTTAACATTATTTAAGATCTAAAACACATTATTTAAGGTTTGTTAATGATGTTTCAAGTCTATAACACATGATTTTAAGGTTACACCTTGTGTTTGAAGTCTATAAACCTTAATGGAAGGAAAATTTCATTTTTTTCCACAAAGTTGCTTGGATGTGGATGTATGTGACATTATGACTATGTTGTCACAAAATGAATTGGATTTGAAAAAAAATTGCCCATATGTCACTATGATTATGTTGGCATAAAAATAGTTGGATTTGGAATTTTTTCTTTTTTTTCCGAAATAGTTGATTAAATGTGACATTATCGTTATGTTGGCACAAAAATAATTGGATTCGAAAATTTTTCATTTTTTCCAAAAAGTTGCCCAAATGTGACATTATTTGACATTATTGACTATGTTGGATCCAAAAAAAGAATGCATATGTGTTGAGAGATGGTTGGTGTGAAAATATTTGAATAGGTATGGGAAGTGATCATGGAGAGTCCCATGTGATTGTAACGTTGATGTTTCACATGGATGAAGAAGCACTAATAGAATTTTTGGCTTTTTTAATTATCAAATCTAATAAAAAATACCCAATTTGGACAAACATTATAAAGACCATTCCATCATTTTGGACAAGTTGATTTCGACATGTCCATTGTGATTGGGGTGGTCTTTTTGACTAACAAAGTATGGACCATTTGATTTGTCAAATTTCTACCCACATTTAAATAATTTTTTAAAAAAAATCAAAAATAGTATTTTTGTGGTAGGTAGGTAGTTAGGTTGTAAAAATGTAAGTAGGTGGCAACCTAGCCTAATTTAACCTATCATATTTGACCTACCTTAACCTAACCTAATATATCTTACTTAATTTATTCAGCTTATCCTATCTACCTTAGCCCCCTAATCATGTACATAGGATATAAATGTTAAACATTGAACCCTTGACCTCCCCAATGATGAACCAAGTCCTTAACCAATGGACCGCACCATCCAAAGATGTTCAATTTTTGTTAAGTTTTTATATTTCACATGTTTATTTAACACATCACTACAAGACTATGAAGTATGAAGGTAGGTAGGTTGTAGGAAGTAGGTGGGTGGGTGGGTACATAAATAGTACATGTAGGTAGGTATTAGGTAGGTGGGTGGGTTGGTAAAGAGGTACTACATCTAGATAGGTGGGTGGGTTGGAAGTAGGTAAAATAGGTTGTAAGATTGTAGGTGGGAGGTAGGAGGTAGGTATGTAATAGGCATAAGACGTCACATTTGACTAGAGAACATTAATGATGTCAATTTCTTATGTTCAATTTACTAGATGTCCCATTTGATTAAAACCCATTAACCATTTTGACTAAGGTTGTTTAACTTGATTAAATGTATTGGTCAAATAGGTCATTTAGTCAAGTTGATTGGTCCAAAAAAATACATGCTTACCTCTAATCAAAATGGACATGTCCATTAGTACAAAAAGACTAATTAATCAACTTGAACCGTTTGAAAAGCCAAGAATTTTAGTAATGAAGATATCATGCCAACTCCTCAAACACCTATGAAGGTCCTTAAAAAGGAAAAATAACCATGGGTTCTTGTGGAATCAACCCATTTGAACATTATAGCCACAAATTACAATTGATAGTTTGCCAAATATTTGAAGGAATATAAACAAATGATGCAATTGATATTAAAACTTGTGTGGAAACAAATATATATAGAGTACTAAATGATTTCTCTTGATAATATCTTCCAAGAAGATATTTTGAAGACCAACTTTACGATGCTTTGAAAAAATTGAAGACCAAGACCTCTAATGAGAAGGGGGATGAAAAGCTTGTATTACAAAATGAAAAGGTATTGGCATAATTAAAAACAACAAATGGACATGCCATCTGGAATGTGTTCAAATAAAGACAAAATGTCATTGACAATGCACCTACCACACCCATAGTATCTAGGCCTAATAATCTTCCTACAATATGTGGTAATGTAGATGATGTAGCTTCTATTCCATCATCCACCTTGGGCATGGGGGCCATATCTAGATCAAATGGCAAGGCACTAACAAAGGTCAAAATGTTTCAATCACAATCCATTAGCATTGTCCCCATGGGCTAAGAGATGGTGATTGGCAATGATGACCAAAGACTTCTGATCAAGGTGAAGATGGAAGTTAGTATATAAAAAAAGGGGGATCACACTTAGTAATTTCAAAACAATTAAAGCTTTGGAATGTTGATAGAAAATGAATTTAGGGCCAAGGTTAAAGAAATGTTAGACCTATAACTAAAAATCTTTATCCCAACCATAATTCCCTACTAGGTCAGTTATGTGGTTGCCAATGACTTCAAATGTGAAGTCTAAGCAACGCCTATGCAAGAAATTAGTTATAATAGTTGTAGTTTTGAACAATGATTATTGTACTTGGGTTTTGTGGAACCAAAACATTTCATGAACTTTCTCCATTTCCATTTCAACCTTTTGATTCCCCATCCCACCTACATTTTGTACTTTGCATGCATTTTATTATATGCATTTGTTACATTTAGTTCATGTCAAAGTGCAAGTTCACACCTCCCAAGCCACTACATCACAAACATCTTTTCACCCACATAACATGGGTCCTTAAGTAAGTATTCAAAATAGTCATATATATGCACAAAAAATTGATGTTATTTTTATATAAATTTGATTTGGTAAAATGGTCACATCGTGGAAGGAACCATGATACCCACTACCAAGGTAAATGAATTATTCATGATGGTCAAACACCACCATGTTGTTCATATAATACATTTTTTGGTGCTCATTAAACCAATTTTTTTGGGCATCATTGTTTCATAGCTTTTTTAATTTCAATGAAAGTTCCATTAATCAACCTAATACTATAACCCTAAAACTCAAAATATATGCACAAACCAAGTGTAATCCACTCCTCTATAGTAGGCCATTTAATCTCGTCACCAATGGCCTCATTAATGCAAGATGCGATGAAAGTTACATCGTCACAAATCACATCCTTGTTCTAATTCCATATGAATGTGTCATACAAGACCACATTGTCATGTTTCATGTACAAGATGAACTAGAATAATTGTTGCTTTGGGGTCAACTTAATGGGTCACCTTATTACAATGTGGGTCTCACAAGTGAATATTGCACAGGCCTAGATGGTGGGGACCACCAATGTTGTTTAGTTCATTGAACTTTGACAAAATAAAGTTTGTTCAAGTTTTGAATGAACTTGGGGTTGTTTGCATTGTGATGAGCACATCTTGAATTCATTGACATCTCAATTGATTATTGTTTTACACCCGAATCCAACTTGTTTGTGTTGAACATTGTTCTTAGGTTTACCACTACAATTATAGCTACAAACACAATCTCGTGCTACTTGCATTTAATTTGGAACACCTCTTCTTTGTTATTAGATGAAGAGTTAAAATAATCATTGTTATTAGAAGATGCCATGAAACACAACAACGAACCTTAACAAAAATAACCACCCCAACCCCAAAGGTAAACTAAAAAATTACAATTTTTTTTTGAAAAAATCCTTTAAAAAATCTTTTAAAAGCTCTTAAAAGAAACCCTAATAAAAGCCCTGAAAATGTCCTTGGAACACACTTTAAAAACAACCCTAAAAAAGCCCTTGAAACAAACCCTAAGAAAACTTTAAATACTTTAAACAAATACCCCCAAAAACCCTAGTAAAAGTCCTTTTTAAACCCTAGAATAAAACCCTAAAAATACCCAATTTTTTAAAAATCTAAAATAAATTAAATTTAAAAAAATCCTAGAAGAAAATCCAAATGAAACACTAATAATAAAAATGCAAGAAAAAAAAGCTATTATAAAATAAAATACGAAGAAATGAAATGTGAAAGTTAAAGTGAGAAATAACAAGAAGAGCTCTCTCTCGAATGAAAGTGAGGAAGAAATGAATAATATAAAAACTCATTTATCTAGTTCTATTTAAATAGCCCTAAAAACATCTAACCCGAAAAAGCATCCTATGTAGTCCACAATGCAAACCTAAAAAATATTGGAGAGAAAAGCCCCCACAAATTCATGAATATGCAAACCCAAAAGAGTCCCTCAAATGGAACTCTTAATTAAAAGAAAGTAAAAAAAAATTCAAAAAATCAGTCCAAGAATTATTTTTTTAATTGCTAGAAAGTCAACCAGAAAAATCAAAAGTAACATGTTATTTCATCCCATGTTTTGAAATTTGATACCCAGTTTCCAGATTTCATGCCCATTCTTAGAGACTTTACAGATAACAAATTAGAAGAGAAATTGAAACAAAGGGTCAGATAGGGTATGGGACTGGGAACGACTTTCTGCATAACTTAATGTATGTCCTCAAATGGGGTTTGGCAAAATGTGGCAAAACCTTTCGCAAATAAGAAAGTGAAAATTATTATATGTGTAAATATTATCATCCAAGGATGAGCTCCCAACTCCCAACCTTGGAGTCTGAAATTCATCGACTTATCATCCATGTAGTTTATTCAGCCATGCCTTGAGGCAAGGAGTATGCATTCCCATGGGTCTACAACACCTTAGTGCTACAAAATTAGCTTGGTGAGAAATAGGTCATCTTCAAACATGTATAATAAAAAAGCGCTTACTAATTTAGAATTAGCCTAAAAAGACTTGAATTTAAAGCTATATGCATTCCAAGTAGGTAAGAGGAGGCAAATAGGTTTATAATCGATTTCAAAGTTTTATTCTAATTAATTTGTTAGGCATTTCATTTGATTTCCTTCTTGTGGGAACTTGGTTTAGTCCTAATTTTGTTATTCGTTAAACAACATATTATGTACATTACAACTTATATATGGTAATGTCAATTGTAATAAATGGTTATTACAAACTAAGTAAAAATAATGTAAATATCATGGCATGGCCCTTGTGTATTTCACACCTTAATTGTCATCATAATATGTGACCAAGTGGACATACATTTAAGTCCAAATTTCCATTCCCCTTATGAATGTCATTCATAAACAGTACAACCAAATATGGCTTAATTTTATACATTAACAGGCCATTGGCTTATGAGGCATGTGAGCTCAATATGTGCCGAGGCAAATCGAGTGTCAAATTGGAGTTAATATAATGCACGTTGCAAATAAACACCACATATTGAACATTGTAACGGATGGAACCATAAGTTTTAAATATGTGCCACAAAGGAAATGCCAAACTTTAATGTTAGTGTAATATGTGCTATAATATTAAATATTAAATATTTTACACTCTAATGGGTGAAGATGTGTATTTCACAAATGTGTCATGAGCCAAGGCCATCCCTTTTTTTTTTATAAATTTACTGGCAAATTTTCACCAAAATTCAAAATAAAAAATGGTGATTTTGGAGGTTTTCAATCATAAAAAAAGAGGGGGAAAAAAATTAGTAAAAGTTGCCATATTTCTATATTTGGTTTTCAGCTTGTAGTCCAAAATATAGAATGAAATTTATTTAGATGTGTACTTCATATCTTGTTTATAGCCAAATTTGGCTAAACCTTCTTCCTAAGGATGATCACCACTTCTTCTACATCTTCCAATGGTTGATGACGATGATGACATTGACAACGACATCGACAACGACAACAACAACAACGGGGCGGCCACAACACTCAATCATGATGTTGGCTAGCACCTAATAGACAATTAGCTTTTTCCAAGTAGAAATCTAAATCATTGTACATCATCATTTGGTAAACAAAGCAAGCAAAGCCTATGCAAAGTTGCCTTCGTCATTTTGGTGTGTGTGTTTTTTATGCTTTAGAAAGTGTGCTGACAAATGAAAAGCTCTTTGTCCTTTTTTTCTTCTTTCCTTCTTATGTACTTCACAATGAGTATTGCAGGAATAATGCATGAGAGAAACAGCTTACTACATACAGCAGCAGATACCTACTAGGTATGTGTGTGTGGTGCACATCTGTAGTAGCCATGACAACTGTGAGTGTAGTAGAGTTTGGTGGGTGTAGTGCAGATGTAGCTAGAAATCAAACTTAGCATCAAGCCTTGTGGTTCTGGTCTTCCGTGGGGGAAAACCAAATCAGAATCAAAGAACCACTGATTTTGGTTATTGAAAAAAACCTTCACAAGTCAATGGTTTTCATGAAAGAACTGGGGGTTAGGAAAAGGGTGGTTATTTGCTTTTGCTATAGTTTCAATCTTTTGATTCACATGATTAATAATAATGGGAGAACTTGTTCTCTGATTTTCTTCAGAACCATAGTTATCAACCCTAAGAGCATCTCCACCAACACTTCTATGTGACCCCCCCTCCACACCAGGGAAATTGTGGATGAGGTTCATTAGTTGAAGCCTCTGAATTTCATTCAGAGCCTCCCGAGGAGCCCTGGAATAGTGTAATAAACAAAGTCAAATTGTATTTGTTAACTACTCCCTGTTTCTGATTGGCTAAATAGTTTGATTGGTCCACATGGGTTGCTATTAGTAGTCTCCCACCTATTTGCAGTGCTAGTTTTCCAGGTGGGGTTGGGAAAGAGTTAGTAACTAAAACTTGGATGTGAGAAATATATTTGTCGGGATACTCTAAGAACTGCCTTGATAATTAATCATCACAGGTTTTGTTCCTCTTTTGATCACCAGGGAAATTGTGGATGAGGTTCATTAGTTGAATCCTCTGAAACTTATTCAGAACCTCTGTAGGAGCCCTGGAAGCGTTTAATAAACAAAGTCAAATCGTGTTTGTTGACCGCTCCCTGTTTCTGATTGGGTAGATAGTTTGATTGGTTCAAGTGGTTTGCTATTAGTAGTCTCTCACCTACTTACTTGCAGTCCCAGTTTAATAGGCAGGGTTGGGAAAAAAGTTAGTAACTAAAACTCGGATGTGAGAAATATTTTTGTAGGGATGCTCTAAGAACTGAACTGCCTTGATAATCATCAGAGGTTTTATTCCTCTTTTTGATAACTGCCCAACACTGTGAAAATATCTTCAAAAAGCCTGCATCTGACAAAAAAATGTGTGGTTATTTCAGATGCAAACATTAAAGCTTTGGATCTTGCTGGGAGGCTTTGTTGGCTTTCTACCCTTGAGCATTCCAATTTCCCCACTCATCTGATTCATCTCCCACCACACCCCCCCCTATTTGGACCTCTATCAGTGTTGACCACTTCCACGGTATGGTATTCATTATTCCCCATCTCCACCCACAAACATGAAAGAAAGTGGACAGCATTGAGTGAGAGAGTGTTTAAATGCCACCTCCTGAGTCAATCATGATTATTATAATTGGCCAATAAAAAGTAGTCATTTTTCTTTTACTGGGCCTTTTGGAGGGCACTGTATGTGTGGCAAGTTTACAGGCCCAAAAGTCAGTTTTCACTGCATTCAATTGTTACAATTCATCCAAATATATAGTGTACAGGCCATTTTACTGCTCTGGGTGGAGATGCTCTGAGTCAAAACCAATTCCCATCTTCTCAAGTAGCTGCTCTTGCAGAAGAAATGGGAGTATTTCTATTCCATTGATGCCTTCAAAGAAAGTGGGAATGAATTGGAAGTAGGGTTGGGGCACCGCCCAATTTCTTCTTCTGACTGCTCCAGCCAAATGGTGGAAAGAACTCCATAACCAGTTTTAGGGGCTGTCCACTGATTGTGTCTCTTCCTGATTGGACATCCAGGCCCCAGTTATGTTGCATATTGAGCTGCTCATATCACATTCTGTGAGACAAAAAGTGATTCATATCCTCAAAGCTCCTGCAATGTTGGCTATTTCCAGTAACTAGGAGCATTGTGCAACTACTTCTGGTCACCAGCAGCCTCTCGCCAGTTACCTAGTCCATAATTGTCAGCTTCCTGAGCATCTGCTCCTAATAAGACCCTAAACCCTAAACCCTCTCTGTTTCTCCACCAATCATCCTATCATAAGTTGACTCTGTATGTGTCATGGAAGTCTTGGGTTTGCTACTGTGTGTTGCTGACTTGCTTGATCACAACTTCAGCTCCCAGAAAACAACATCACAATGCTGTGACACCCAAATCAAGATAATCACTGTTTTGGGTGTCACAGCATTGTGTGTTTCAGGATCCTCTGAGCTACAAACAAGTCCAAGGCAAGGAAGATCCCAATCCTATTTCCTCATACAACAAATAAGAATTCTATATACATATACAGTGTAAGAAACCTTGAATAACAAGGGACATGATCAGTGTTATCTTTTGGTTGCATTTTCATAACTTGGCAACACAAAAAATAAAAATCCAGTGTGACTCATACAAAGAATTTTGGTGAAAGAAAGCAACAAAGTTGTGAGATTTTGACAAAAAGATTTCTGAAATCACCATTGTTAGACTCTGCATTCTTCCAGCAAGTTTCACATCAAGCTTTTATCACATCAAACAGAAAATCAAGAGGATTTTTTTTTTTATCTTGAACAAAACTGACTATTGGTTGAACAATAGTGACAGTCTCTTTAGTGTTCAGTAACCTTGAACAGCAACATGTGAAACTGGAGGATGTTGCCCTGTTGATTGGTGTTTGTGTGTGGAGCTTCTCACAAGGGAGAAGCAAAAGGCAAATTGCTAGAGGTGCCAAGCACCAAAGCAGCATATAAAAAGAATGCTGGTGTGTTTCTTCCCCCCTTATCATCAAAGTCCTTGACTAGGTCAGGCAAGATCAATGCAGAGAAGCTTGACTGTTTTGCAACAATCAAGGGTTTAACATAATGTTCCAAGTTGCATTGTATGGACAGAGAGATTCATGGTGTTTTGAATTACACTGGCATCATCTGCCCAGGGTCATCAATATTATTTCCATCACATCCAAGCATTACTGAAAACACTAAAATTTCAGTATTGACTTAAAACACCTTTATTGCAGGTAACTTGCAACCTCAAGAATACTCTAAACTGCTTCTCTGCTAAAATGCACTTGCCTTGCATGCACTGGAGTTTAGGAGGACAAATGTCAGGTTCCACTCTCATGCAAGATTGTTTATCCCCAATTTTGACTCGTACACTATCCATGGTTTGTTGTTGTTATGCCCTTCACACATTTTTGAATTAACCTTGTTATCTTTCACCTTTGGTGATCTTATGATGGATTGAAAAAAAAACCCTGAAGGCATGAACAAACATGGAATTAAGTTATCTCTAATATTTCTAATAGAGTAATGCCATGCACGGTGTAATTTTTTTAAATGATAAGTAATCACTTTATTTGTTCATCCAAAGTTAAACCTCAAATTATTACGTCTCTCTTCTAACACCATGCTACCACTACCAGAATTATCTCGATCTACACACTTTGTTGCTTGTCTATTATCATCACCATCTTGTCACCATTGTCTCTTTGGACCTATTTCTTTGTTTGCTTTCACCACCACCTCTTCACTATGGTATGTTCAAACCCATCTTTTCACATGCCTTCACTAATAGTTTTTTACTATTGTCACTATCTCTTCTTACTAACCTTTCGATCTTGTTCGTTGTATACATGACAAGTTTGGTTTTAAATCTTCATCAAATTTTGCCTTGAATTATCTTTAGTTTATGTAATTTGAATTGTTGTACTTGCTACATGAAGCAAAGCAAAATGGATCATGCACAAATTGTGTTATGTATGGGCACCTTGTGTTGTCATAACCTTAATCTTGAGCTCATGACCAAAGCAAGGCAAGGTTTGGCAAAGGTGCGGGTCAAGAGTGAGACCCAGGAGTCACATTTCATGTTCCTAGGACTGTGGGAAAGTGTGAGGGAATGAACCCCACTCTCCCAAGTGAACTCCCACTTTGGGAGTTGAAGTCCCGATGGATTTTCAAATTTTTAGAGGGCGATTATAGGGGTTAAAACTTATTGGATTGAAAAGTTTCTTATATCGTTGGAAAGCTCTTGGAACGTAGATGTCTAAAATGGGCTTGCATGACCCATTTGGGCACTTAAAACATAAGTTATGGCCAAAAGAAGGGCCGAGGGTCAAATTGCTAATTTGACTCCCGACCACTAAAAGTTAGGAATCGCCTTGATTTCCTTATGTGTAGGTGGTGTGTCACATATTGTTGGAAAGCTCTCAATGAAGGCTACAATTTTTCTTTAGACCTCACCTCAATCGGAGGTTTACACACAGAGTTATGGGCCTCCAAAGTTGCGAAAGTCCCAATTTTGAGGATTTTGAGACTTCAACTTGGAGTCCTGAGACAAAATGACATTTGGGTGCTAGTTCTGTGGCCAGGCATAGAGAGAAATATAAAGGGCGAAGGTGGTGGCTTCTCCCAAGTCTGGGCCGTGGTGAGTCTTGTGAATTCGTGTTTGCCCGTGGCTCGTCCGTGCACCAAAAGTGCTCCAATTACATGCTAACCAACTTATTGTTTGGTTTGTGCAGGTCTATGTGAATAATTGAATTGCTTGTCGCTCTTCCTAGTCCTCATCCTATAATTCCAGCACGCCGTTCTACCCCAAAGTGTCGCAAGCCAGGGAGCGTGCCCCAACTCCTTATCCTTCCGCTATTTTCACCTTAGACTCACATTTGAATCTATCAAGGAGCTTGAAAGTGCGTCATTTGTCATGTTGGTACTAATTCTCAAACCTTTAACACCTTGTGAATCAAATTTTCTCATGTTGAATTGTTTGAATTAAAGAACATTGCATGTTCAATCAATCTATAAATGATTTTTATTTCTATAGCACTATATGACGCACTCTCAAGTCCCTTGTTAGACCCAAAAGGGATCCAGCTATGTCAAATTGCGGAAGTAGTTTGGGACTTAGAGCTGCTCCCAGCTTCCAGCACTCAAAGGGGGGTAAAGGGGGCGTGCTGAAAGCTCCTGGATTAGATTAAAAAGAGGGACAAGCTTACTTAGTTATCGATCCTGCATCCAAATCCAACCAACAAGTTAGTTAGAACTCATTCTGCACCTTTTTGGTGTTGGGACAAGCCACGGGCAACTTAGACTCATTTGACTCACCACGGCCCGGATTCGGGGGAAGCCATCACCTTCCCCCATATAGTATTCTCTGCAGCTCTCCGCGGGACTTGCATTTGAATGGTTCTTTTTCCTGGGACTCCCAAAGTGGAGTCCCGAAACTGTCCTAGTTTGGACTATTGGGACTTTGGACGCTCATAACTCCTCGCCCCAAACTCGGATCGGGACGAGGTTTAAACCAAAGTTGTAACTCTCCTCGAGAGCTTTCCAACGGTGTGTTGCACTTTACCTACACGCACCGGAATCAACCCGATTCCCGACTTTGAGTGGTCGGGAGTCAAACTACCAGTTTGACTCCCGACCCTTCTTTCGACCATAACTTGTGTTGTAGATGTCCAAATGGCTCATGTGAGGCCATTTTGGACATCTACACTTCAAGGCCTTTCCAACAGTATAAAGAACGCTTCAATGCAAGGTGTTTTGACCCCTGAAATTGCACTCTGAATTTTCGGGAGTCCCGGAGAACTCCCAAGTCCCATTTTCGGGAGTGTGAGTGGCAACCTCACAACTCCCTAAAAGTGGGGTTGCGACACTATATGCTTATGATTTTTTTTATTGCGTGTTGTTTGCACAAGAAGACCTAGGTTAATGAGTAAAATGGAAGAACACCCCATGGTTCTTCATTCCCTTCTCACATGTAATATGATGACAATTGTTGAAGAAAATAATTTTGAATGTCGATTAACATAATATTCAAAAGAATGATCAAGTGGAAGTAATCATGACTAAATTAAAAAATTGTTGTGGTATGCATTTAGTGCATGGTGTTATCAACAACACACATATTCATATTAACAAGTTAAAATCACCATTTCAAGAAGATTATTATTACTTTAAAACAAGTGGTTACTCAATGGTGGCACAAATGATGGTTGACATTAGAAATTGCTTATTGGTGTTTTTGTGGCATTTTCAATGGCACGCCCCTGGGCTTGTCAAATGGTAGTCGAGGTAAATATTTTGTTGATTCTTGACATTGTAATGAAATGCAACCCAAGGCACATTTCTTAGCTCCACACATTTGGGGGTTAAAAGGACATGTAAAAGTTTCAAGATGGGATTAAGAACTTGTGTTTAAAAATAAATAAAATTAGATACCTTATTGAGGATTCAAAGATTTCAAAAATTGAACGTCCAAATTCCACCTTACATTTTAAATTTTATTACAAATGCATGTCTTTAGTATTTGTGCAAGATGATTTTAAATCATTCAGAATAATCAAAGGTATATTAATGAGTCCTAACTCATCATTTTTGGGTTATTTCTTACAAATGTCATGCACATGATTCATGTCAATGCCAGAATTGCTTTCACATCATGTTATTAGTCTTGTTGAAGGCAAAATTTCTTATTTGGAAATATTTCACTTGTTTTTGGACAATATCATCTTGAAACTTATTCTTGCATTCTTTAATTACGAGTGAGGGCAACCTGTGGCTACGCCACTCTAGCCACCCATGGCACCTCGCCTGGCCCCCCGCAACGGCTGCCCTGGCCTGTTTTTTCAAAGAACAGGAAGCAGGCAGCTCTTAGGGTCTGAAATATTTAATTTTTAAAATTAATTTAAAAAAAAACAATTTCAGTGTTGGTGAATAAAAGAGTGCATCCTCGTTTCAAGACCCTAACGACGGGTTTTCTCTCTGAGGACCTCGTTTCAGGTCCCCAATGACGGGTTTTCTTTCTGGGAACCTTGTTTCAGGTCCGTCTCGAGGTCTGGACCGGGTACTAAGAATCTCGATTCAGGTCCTTTATCAAGGATTCTGGCCACCTCGGTTCAGGTCCTCGAAGTTGTCAGTTGGGTAATAATTGTCACACAGATCGAAATTCCCAAATCAAGAAATTCCTCAACTTACCGGGCCCCCCCCCCTTCTACAAAGCACACGACAGGGAACGGACAGTGACTGGAATAATTTTCCAGGCATTGCCTGGACAGACAGACAAACAGACATTGTAGCTTTAATATATAAAATGGATTGGTCCATGTGTGAATCTTGTGAATTGTTGGTACAAGTCCATTTCCAAACTTCTTTGTGTAACTTAAATCAAACTCTTGTGAATAACATTGGATTTACAATGCACACAAGTGTGTTACTTAAAACCCTTTGAGAGTTATGTTTAATACTTTGATGTTTATTAACAAATGTTATGAATGTTCATTACAAGCAATGTATCAAGAGTTGTTATAAATAGGTGGTGTATTAAGAATTGTTGTAATAGGTGGAGTACTAACAAGTGATGTAACACATGATGTACCAATAGGTGTAACATGTGATGCTCCCTTTTGAACAAGATGATAGGGAAAGAACCAACCAAGCCATTTTTTTACCAAATGAATGTATGTCATGGAATGTTGCATTCTTGAGATATTTAATGAACCATTCTTATTTTTAGTTCTACAAGACTCAATGTGTAAATGTTCTTGATCAATTAAAGTTTCATTTCCATTATGTTCTACATTCATGTCACACGTTGTGTGACATTTTTTAATTAAATGTTTGTGTGTTAAATACATTAGATTAGTAGCTCAGAGATTTTGTCATGTGTGGTGGATAGAATGTTGGCCATGAACTCAAACATGATTCTATCACATAACAAACCTCCTTCACATATTGTTGAGGTAAATCAAGGCATTCCCTATCTAATGGAAAAGGGTTTCAATAATTTTCATTGATATCAATTGTATATGAATAATCCTTAATCTTTTGGTAATTTCCATATAAGGAAAACATGCTTGTCTTTACATGTGGGCCCACTATAGTGGTGGTTTAAATGTCATGCACTTGTGACTATAGTGGATTTTTTTTTTCCCATTTCATCACAACATTTTCAAATTAATCACATGGGTCCACAAAATTCAAGGTTCTCACATGTTCATTTTGCTTAGCATTTACAAAATCCATGATCTCCTTAAATTATCAATTGTGTTGCCTAGCTTTTGGGGATAAACCTAAATGGATGCATCCAAATTGGTTTTGTTTTCCCCTTTTGCTTATTGTTTTGTTAGAGTGTTATTGAGTTATTCAAGTCTTGGGCTTTCATTTGCATGCACACATTAGAAGAAAAGTTTCAATTTTTTATTGTAACTTGAAACTATAAATAAGTTGCAATCAACATCAACAATTAAAAATCTACTAATTGTATAAGTGAAGTCACTTTTGTAACATGTAATAACAAATGATGATTCATCATGATGTCAACACATTCCATATGCATGATGTATACTATCAACATATATGTTCCCATCCATTAACTATATGTATGCAACTTCTAACTAGTCCCCATTTTTGTAACTAACATATAATCCATTCATTAATTGTCACTTGGTACCATATAAGTTTTCTTGTTTATTAAATATTTTAAATGGCTAAAAATGTCACAATGTTGATTAATAATATTTTTTCACATGGCATTATTAATTATTTTATTAAATGAATTTAAAATCAACATGTATAATCTAGGTTGTCCATTATGGACAATCATGGCATGTGACACACATTACAAATTTAACACACGATGAATTAATAATGAAAATCATGCAAAATTTGTTCATTCATAAGTTTATTCATTTTAATCACAAATATCATACATTGAAAACACATTTGACACACAAATAAATGTGTCGACATATGAAACACAAACCTATGAATGAACAAATGTCACACAAATTTCACATTTTCCTATAAACATGTGTTTCAAATGTGTTTTCAATGCATGATATTAGTATGTGAAACATATGAATTATGAATGAATGAATTTGACATGATTTCTATTACTAGGTCGTGAGATGTTAAATCTACGATGCAAGCTTTAATAGGATTTTGCCACATGGCATAATTAAAGAGAAATTCATGAAAATGAAATTATAAAAAATAATAATCCATGCCATCCAATCTTAATGGTCTTGGATCATAACATTTAACAAAAATGAAATTTGCCACTTCACATGTTTTTCCATATTTCAAATTTTTAATTTTTATAATAATGTTTTTAATCATCTACATCCATTTTGAATAGTCTTAATGTTTTCCACGTGAGATTTTGCCACATGGCATAATCTACTTTGCAAATATTCCAACTATTGTAATTTTGGATTTATTAATAAAATTGAATTTGTCCATTGATTGTAAATTTATATACATTTGTAATGGGGAAAATTTGGAAATCTTTTCATAAATGTCATTTGGGTAATTATTTTCTTGGCCTACTTAAATCCCTCTGGTTGTAATGTTGTATTAATTTGGTGGGCATTAAAGCTATGATTTGCAATTAACCTATTAACTAGTTAGGTAAAGTTTACCTATAACTTAAAAAATGTTACATTACGAAATTTTATACCAATGATTCTATTGAAATTTCACATGGAACACATTTCCTAATGTGGAATATTGCACATCCATCTATCCCCGCCTACAACACTCGAAGCATGTTATGATTTGAAATCTTTTTAGTTCTTCACACTCATGTTTTGATGAAACTTGTGTTTATGATTTGGTTAACATTCTAAACTAGTGGCGCCATAGGTGGTCTTTTTGTTTTGCAATCGTTCCTAAGAAAAAATTGAAAAAATTGATTAAGATATGACCCAAAAAAACATAAAACATCATATGGTGGTCATTTAGTGAACAAACCAACACAACAAGCCAATACAATTGATATAATACAATAATGGCACACATCAAAACTCTCTCCCTCTCTCACTATATATATATGTATATAAGTCAAACTAGAACATGTTATTGCTAAGAGTTGTTGACATCTACAACACAAAAGTATAAAAAAAAAATTGTTCCTACTTGAATTATGTTGTAATTTTGAAAAACATATTTGTTCACAAACATCTTGAGTGAAGCCATCTCTCATGATTGCCATGGCATTTTTTGGTAATTTCTACTCTAGTATTAGTTCCAAGTACCTCCTTAGCCATCCTTATCCAATGGTAAACAAGTGATAATTTTAACAACAATGCTTACAAGGTGCCCCCAATACCAATACTAATTTCAGAAAGGAAATTGTAAAAAAGACCCATACTAGCAACACCTTGATGGTGACCATTATGTCAAACTCAACAAAATCAAATCAAACATGACAAGAATGTGTGAAGTGATAACCTCATTATGACATTCACTACCTAATAGATTGACCAATCCTAATATCAAAACATGTAATTTATTCAATACTTTGGAAAATAAATTGGCCAATGTCCTAACATCTATGATGCAAAGTTGTAATCAAAGATTTGAAATCTCAGCTTCAAGCCCATATTACACTAACCCCCAAGAATTTTATCCAAGTATTGGTTTTTCAACTCTTCAAACCTTGGAGCTTTGATTGTTTGCCACCTTCAAAACACCACATAACTTGTTGACAACCAAAGTAGCAAAAACATCTTGTTCAATGTCCTCAACAACTATTAGCATTGGGTAACCACCCCATATTACATCCTTAAGGATTTTATTCATGTCACAAGTTGGGGAGATCTTGTAATGCCTACAAGGTGCCCCCAATACCAATACATTTAGCACATGCAAAAAACACATTAACCTTAACACACTTTATTATGCTTAATTATTTTTAAACAATCCCATGTTATATAGTCAAAAGCAACAACATACAATGGTGATATAATGAAATTACACAACATAAAACATACTTTGCAAACATATAAAACAATTATTTACAACATGTCATTATAATCCCAACAAGTTCATCACACCATTGAACTTTAAGAAGTTTAAGAGGTTCTAAAACACCCAATTATACTTGTATTATGCACTTTTGGCCACATAATTAAATTGTTGTATCAAACTAACGTCTTTTTTAGATGAATGAAAAAAATGGTAAAATGTAGCCACAATCAAAATACATTCCTTCCACAACATATAAGTTACTCTTGGAACTTTTGTATTGTTCCAATGTGACGACACCTTTGTAATTTATTTTGTGCATGGCTTCAATAATCATCTACCCTACTTCTTCATTGTTGCCAATGTTTATACAATTATAACATCTACCATTTCATTGTTCAATCATTACACCAAAATGTGTTGTAATTCACTTTTGGTTTCATTAGATTTTGAATGAATTTGGACATTTTTACCATGGTGAAATTGGTCAACCCCCTAGTGAATGGGGACCAATTGTTACGAACAATGAATTGTTTCACTAATTTTAGTGAAACAAGGTTAATCTCAAATGAAATACAAATTTACCAAGTCATTCACTTGCTAGTTAATTAATTAGCTAGCATGGAAATCAATTAAAATTAAAATATTTAATATATAATATTATTGATAATTTCATGATTTTCAGCATATGAGTTATTGACACGTGTCACTACCTAGGTTAGGTTAAAAACTTAACCTATGTACGTACATAAGCCACGTAATCAACCTAGGCACCTACTTTAGGAAAGTAGATAGGAAAATATTTGGTCAACTTACCAATGTTGAGCATACACAACACCACTTATGAAGTTTGATCCTTTAACCTTTAGAATGGAGGCAAACACCCTTACCATCAAATCACCCCACTTGTTGTGATAATATGTTACATTACATTTTATTTATCAAATACTTCATTTTAGACATTACAAAACATAAATTTTGAAAATTCATATTTTATTGAAATTTTGTTCAAATGAAATGATTTGAATTTACTTTTAAAGAAAATCTAATAATGTACATAATTACATTTATTTTTTTTGAAAATGTAAAATCATTTGAACAAAAAAAAAATTGAATATTATTATTCAATAACATTTCAATGACCATTCATTTGAAAAAGAAAATGTTTAATAAATGGATAATTTTTTTGTTAATGTAATAATATTACCTATGTTAGGTTATTTTCAATTATTACATGGCTACTTTTCATTATTTTAAATTATTTCACCCTACATTATTTACGGCTATTCATGGTTATTCTCAAATTTTTTGGCTATTTTTGGCTATTTCACCTTAGGCTACTTTTGGTTATTCTAAATTATTTTTGGCTATTTTATGGTTTTTGGCTATTGTATATTATTTCACTTTAAGTTACTTACAATTATTATAAATTATTTTTGGCTATTGAAAGTTATTTCATTTTAGGCTATTTTCGACTATTTGAAGTTATTATTGGTTACTTTTGGTTATTGAAGGTTATTTTACCTTATGTTATTATAGGAAATTATATGTTATTATAAGTTATTTCACCTTAAGTTACTTTTGTCTATTGTAGATTATTTCACCCTAAATTATTTCTAGCAATCCAAAACAATTTAATATATGGCTATTGGTTGTTCTTTTATTGGGGTTATTGGTACCTATTATATTGGTGGTTATCAATGGTTATTTTATTGGTGGTTATTGGTGGCTATTAATGGTTATTGGTGGTTATTTTATTAATGATTATTAGTAATTATTTTATTAGTGGTTATTAGCAGTTATTTTAGGTTAAATTATCATAAGTTATTAATGGCTATTGATGCCTATTGGTGGCTATTGTATTAATGGTTATTGGTGAATATTTTATTGATGGATATTGGTGGTTATTAATGGTTATTAATAGTTATTATCTTAATGGTTATTGGTGAATATTATATTAGTGGCTATTAATTGTTATTAATGGTTATTAATGATTATTTTATTTTAAATTATTGTCGGTTATTATATGTTATATTATGACTATTGGTGATTATTTCACTATAAATTATTGTTGGATATTCTATGTTATAATATCATATGTTATTAGTAATTATTATATTGTATGATGCGTTCCCAAACTCCTCGATAGATTCAAATGTGAGTTTGAAGTGAAAACAATGGAAGAGTAAGGGGTTCGGGCATGTTCCCTGGCTTACAATACTTTGGGGGTAGAGGGTCGTGCTAGAACTTCGAGATGGGACTAGGAAGAATGACAAGCGATCAATCACTTGCACAGACCTACACAAACCAAACAACAAGTTGGTTAGTGCATAGTTAGAGCACTTTTAGTGTTAGGACGAGTCACGAGCAAACTCGAACTCACAAGACTCACCACGGCCCGGACTTGGGGGAAACCACCACCTTCCCCCTTATAGTATACTCTGTGCTTGGCTACGAGACTAACATCCAAATGGCATTTTGTCCCGGGATTCCCAAGTGGGAGTCTCGAAATTCCCAAAGTTGGGACTCCCGCGAGTTTGAGGGCCCATAACTTTGTCCGTAGACCTTTAATTGAGATGAGGTCTAAAGCAAAGTTATAGCCCTTGTCAAGATTTTTCCAATGATATGTCACACGCCACCTGAGCACAAGGAAATTGCGGTGATTCCCAACTTTTAGTGGTCGAAAGTCAAATTGCCAATTTGACTCCCAGCCTTTCTTTTGGCCATAACTTGTTTTTCAAGTGTTCAAATGGGTCATGCGAGCCCATTTCAAACATCTACATTCTAAGAGATTTTCAATGATATAAAAAACATCTTAATCCAATGAATTTTGACCGCTGCAATCGCCCTCTAAAAATTCAAGAGTCCATTGGGACTCTAACTCCCAAAATGGGAGTTCACTCATTCCCTCACACTTTTTTGCATTCCCAGGAGCATGAAATGTGATTCTTGGGCTTAGTCTTGGCCCGCACCTTTGTAAACCCTTGCCTTGGTCGTGAACCTAAGGCTAGGGTTATGACATTGTAAGTTATTTTAAATTATTTTTCATAGGCTATTTTTTTTATTCTAAATTATTTTATCTTAGGTCATTATATTATATTTTAAATTATTTTAAATTATTATATTTATGATAAAATAACTTATAATAACATAAAGTAGAATGACCTTCAATAACTTAAAGTATAACTTAAATTAACATATATTAATTTAAAATAAAATAACTTAAAAGCTTATAATAAACTAGTTAAAATACCTTAAAGTAAAATAACGTATAATAATTTAGGGTATAATAGTTTATAATAACTTATAATAACATAAGATATGAATTAGAACAACTAAAGTAACTTAAGATCACATAAGGTATATCATAAAGTAGCATATATAGGGTATTTTTAAAAACATAAAAATAAACCTATTAACTATAGTAAATTATAATAGTGAATTATGTTAACTAATAATGAAACATGATGTTTACATAATGATATTATAGTGAAATAACTTTAACCAGGGTGAAATTAGTAAAATGTAATGAACTTATTTCACTTTTAAGGTCCCATAATGATTTAGGCTAGTGAATTGCACCCCACTTTTGTAGTAGTGAATACCTAATACACCCACTATGCCTTAAAAATGCAAGCAATTTACTCTTTTTTAATCTCAAAAGAATTTAATGATCAATTATATGGTTCTTGATCATTTCTAAATATATTTTCCATCTTTAAAAAACTATAAAATTCTTATTGGAAGAGTTTTCATCTCTTTTGATAACAATTTCAACTCTTTGACAAAAGCCACAACTATCATGTCAATGCCCCTTGTGATATGGATGGGACTAACACCTACAATTGTTTGCTCATGCAAATAATTTAACCACAAGTCATTTTAAATGTTATGAAGTAATGTTCTTCCCTTTTAACCAAGTTTCCACTCTTTGGCCTTCATCTTTTAGGCCAAGAAATCAAGTGTCTTTTGTAAAAAATCATGGATAGAATTGAAACAAGCCTCATTCAAACATAGTGAAAAATGAAAAACTTACCTTCACACCCTCAATAATGAGTCCTTGTGTTGTACTATAATAGATGTGGTGGTGCCATCATTGGCCAAGTCATTGGCCTTTGTTGCTTCTTATCGCACAAGCTTAACACCAATGTTTCATTGCATCTTTTAATTCAATGTGCAACATTCGCATCTACCATTAGTGTAGATTATGACAACAACCATGGAAAAAAGTAATAGACACATACAAGTAGAAACATTTTCTGTAGATGATAACACATTGGAAGTTATGGCCACTCCTTACCTCCTTTGCAACTATGATTACAATTTTCAAAGTTTTGAATGAACCATATTTGTACTGCAAAATCAAATTTCTTCCCTTGGGTCTAAGAGTCACACCAACGAGATTAACCAACATGTTGATTCCAAATTATAATGCTAACAACACAAAATGAGGTTATGGTCTCATTGCAAAGTTACATGCAATTTTCATTTTATGTACACAACATGCAAAAAAAGCAAAGAAAACTTGATACTTTAGTGTTATATTACATTTGTTTAGGCAATTTGAAGAAGGAGAATCTCATACCATCTCCTTAGAATTGGTTTACAAAACCTTCATTCCTTGCATGTATCAAGCATAAAAAAACATAGATAATAGCAATGAAACATCATAATTAATACCATTGTGGATACAAAACTTGAAAAAACAATTGAACATTTCATTGTTGATTGAGTGGTAAAGTTAATCACAACAATTGTCCAATGATGGTTCAAAAGATCTTGTAAAAAAAGGTATTAGACCAATGGTTGGCCACAATCTAAAGTCATGCACTGAGAACTTGAATAAAGGTGGTATGCAATTGTTGTAACTATTTCTACATATCCAAAACATGCATAAACAATTCCTTTCATGTTGTTTTCAACCAAATGCATAAGTAATTAGTTATATTCCTCCCAATGCCCATCTTGAAAGCTAGCAACCTTTTTACCCTCAACCCAATTGATTAATGCACCAAATCTAATAACCAACATATCATTTATTGTTTTATTGTTGCAACAATTCACTGTCTTCACACACACACAACACAATTTTCGCATCCTAACACATTCAATATCAAACTCAAATTCCATCCATTACCTTGCACTACCCATGCCATGTCATTGTATACTAAACAAGTTTTTGCATTTTATCATCACTTATTTACAAACAATTGCATGGAAAATTTAATCAAATTTCACATTTGGGTCCAACCTCTTTAGTAAAATGAACAATCACAAAAAAAATTGTTGATAGACATTCAAAATATCCCATTTTGGCCATGGTCACTTCATCTTTTGCAAAAAATGGCATTACCATACAAAATCAGTACCCATTACATCCTTCAAAACCAATTATAGGGGCTCATTGTTCAAGTTAGGCACATGCAATGGAATACCGCCTTTGCCTTTGGCAACTTCAACAAGTTCCGCCTTTAGTAAAACTTCTTCAACTCAACGCCCATGGTGCATGCACCCCTATGCTCCAATTAATTGTTTGGTCTTTATTCTATCAATTTGAAATGACAAATAGTTGAATTCCCACCTTGCCATATTCACGACATGTTTATTTATTACACTTACGTATATGATGGCATTTAATATGGTTTTTTTTTACTAATATAGCAAAGATAATTAAGTTGTTTAATCTTTCCACTGTTTATCTCATTTGTTAATGTCCAACAAATATTTTAAAACTTTTGTTTGCTTCGTTTGATGCATGGTAATGCAACAAAGACCAAAGATGGTTGTCTTGTTGATGTTGTTAATATAAATAATTAATCTTCAAGTCGGGTGGTTGCAAGACAAGGTGGACTGATTTTGACAAATAAAGTGGTCCATAAAAGTCCATTTGGTAGTGTTAAAATTATTTTATTGTGATATCATGTTATTTAAGTGGGGGATTAAAGATGATTAATGAACTAATAAAAATTATGTAAATAAAAGATCAACTATATGACTCTTTAACATAGACATTAAAACAAAAAAAAAAAAATCCATCAATAAATGATTACGATATGAACTTTTGAAAATAAGGTTCATTTTAAGACATTCAAAAGTTCATAACTTTTTTTGGGTTAAGTTTTTTTTATACATTCAAAAGTTCATAACCTTTTTTTCCCTTTAATATATCATGTATTGAATCCTTATAAGATATCCCTCAAAAAATTTCATAAACAAAAATGTATTTGTATAAAGTCATTAACAAAATACAAGTTGATATTTTTCAACTTCAAAAGTCGATTACTATACATTTGGAAAATATATGTTGGAATTTTGAATGATTATTTATTTTTATTTAAGTTGAAAAAATTAATTGAAAACTTAAAAAACATTTATGATGATTTTATGGCATGTAAGTTAATGCACAACACTTAGTAAAAACCTAGAGTGTGACACAAAAAATGCTCTTCTTTATCTTGCAACCACCCATCTTGGCATTGTTATTAATATATATCAAAGGTAATTAAGGTGTTTAATTATTTTTTATCAATTTAACAAAGACAATTAAATTATTAAATTATGTTATTATTGTTGCAAATTTATAAAAGATAATTAAACTTTTTAATCTTCTTATTGCTACTAACCTAAAATATATATTTAAGATGTTTAAATTGTGCTTGTTGCTATTTTATCATAAGCACCTACTATTATCAGGTGGAAATAAAAAGGTCTAAATGATTGACATCCATTGGAATCTCATATGTGGCAATTGAATTCAATCCAACAATTGCCATCTTTAAAATTGATGGGCTCCGATGAAATTTTTTCCTATAAAATTTTACCTTAATTTAGAGAATGGAATGAAAATCCTTTGTCCATATGCATCAACATAAACACAAATCACTCATCATTTTGGCTTCAACCCAAGATTTTCTACCATACCCATATATATGTGTGTTTACATTTTGAACTATAACTCTTGCATTAGTCATTTGTTCACTCCTCTAATTTTTTTGTGTTATGTTATTCCTAGTATGTGATAAGCTTGTCCCATTAATTTCCACCCACTCCCATAGAGCACATTGATTTCTCAACAAACTTTTTATATTTTTTCTTCAACCAAGTTCTTTCAAATTTAATAAACCACCACATACAATCTTTGGACCCTCATGCAATCAATTCATGATTGATATATTCAAATTCATTATCCAATTGTTTATGGAATTTAGCCACATTGATTGGGTTATGTTCACCCACCTTCACAATTGCCATATTTAAAATTTATGGAATTATACACCAAATTGTTGAGTCCCATTCATTTTTTTCCACCACAAGCACCATCAATCTTTCCATTGTTCATCAACTCAACTATAAAAGGAAACAATCCTTTTGGCTTTTGTTCCTTTACAATTTAGTTTATGGCCTTCTTTGTAATATGCTTCATTTGTGTTTTACACATCAAATTTGGTTCCTCCATTTGGGTGCCCTTTTGAATCACAATTATTTCGATTGTTGTCAATGGAACAACATGCACCTTTTAGTTGTTCATGTCCACTTAGTATAATAGCCTCATCATCCTTTCCATCCAATGGTGATTGTGCATGGTGCCCTTTGCATGAACCAAGCCTAACTTAAATGGTGTCGCCACGTTACTAGGTTAGACTTGTACTTTGCAATATGCCATAAATATGGCAAGTTATTTGCCAACCATAATAATGTATTAAATGGCCATAAAAATAATTGATGGCATTTTAGTTGATTATGTCCATAAAATCAAGGCGCACTATGAGAAATTATGTCTTTTGTAACTTGTCCTATGCAACTAAAAAATGTCCTTTAGAACTAATTTGTAACTCAAACTAGTTCTATAGGAAATTTTTTAATTGCATAGGACAAGTTACAAAGGACATGATTTTTCATAGTGGCAATTCAATGTAAGCATCCACAAAGCCCAAGTTGGGGTCAACCTTCTAGTTGGTGGTGTCCAAAAAACCTAGGTGCACACCATTTGGTTGATGGATAATTGACAACCAAGGCTACCCATTGTAATGTTGATGTGGACTACCTTGTAAATATTGCCAATTTTCCCCCATTCCACTTGAATTCACACTAGTTTGCAACATCCTACACCTTGTTGTACTAGACTTGTTGCACAGGTTTTTTTTCACGCACCATTTTGCCCTCAATCATCTCATGCACATGTTAACAACCTAAATCATTTATTTAGCCTCCATATAAACACTACATGTACACATTGGTTCACAACATAAAAAGTACATTCAAAATCATTATGAAATAAATGTTAAGCATCCATAATTTAGAATGGGTTTTAATCAAAACTAGAATGTCATTTATAAAACATATTCACACCATCATCTTCAATTTGAAAACCCATGCTTTGAATACATAATAAATTTCCATAAGCAAGTTCAAATGAATTTAATTGAATGCATGCAAGTGAATCCACACTTATAGATGTTTTATGGTATGTTGGATGCACACCATGTAGGTTAGAAATATATACGCCAACATAAAGACTTGGCAATTGACCATTAAATAGAAAATAAAATAAAATTTAGGGTTTTTAAAACACTCTTATGATGTTAAACTTGAATGATCCAACTTATATTATTTGAATGACCATGCGGTTGCATGGCATCTTAAACCTAAAATATGAAAACAAATCCCACTAGCATGTTCATGTAGAAAGGGTGGATTTCACAAAACTAAAACTTGATGTTATGCCTGAGTCAATATAATAATGGCAATCTTAGTCCTATTTTAATCTATTTTAAACATCATGCAATTTCAATAACCTATTAGGCTTGAAGTGCAAATAACAACACACAACCCATTGCACACACAAAAAATACATGAAAAGAAAGATAAAAATGAAACAAATAGTTTGGCAAAAAAGGCTTGTTCACCTCCTTCACGATTGAGGTTGCATAAGAGTGGTTTTGGTCATTGCAATACCTTGTTCTCGATGTTGCCCCTATAGTGAATCAAAGACTTTTGATGATTCTTCAATGTTATTATGGTGTTCATTTTTTGAAGGCGTTGATGTAGATAAACCCCTTTTTATGCCATGTTGATGCATGGCTTCCTAGCTATGTGCACATTTCTTTGTGTGTTTTTCCTTCTACACAATAATGGTTGGAATAATAGTTCCTATAGCCTTCCTTTTGCATAAACCAAGTTCAAACATAAACCATGTTGCAAACTTAGTTGTACACTATCATTCAACTTGGACAAAAAAGACTTAAAAACATGACCCTTACACAAATTAGTCTAAAAAATTTGAACCACAAACCTTCTTAAGGTGGGAAGAAAAATTCACTTGACTTTTCACCATACTGGTACATGTAACATTGCCTGATTAGAACCCTCTAAAAAAACCTTAACAATGTGTTAACTATTTGTTTCCACCAAAACTTCTTATTATTATGACAAGATCATTTTGTTAACAAGTGATGAGCTTTATGAGTCCTTTGACAAGGTCAAGGTCAATCAATCCTTGACATGAAAATTGTAATACAACATTTAAATCCAACCCTTAAAACACTTGTGAAAAGTAAATATGGAACGATACCTTGGGATATTCTAGTACACCTTCAATACAATGATTATTATAATCTTATTATAATTTTAATGTATCATTAATTTTACCTTAAAATAGACATAATATATTTTTAATATATGCATGATGTATTATTAATATATCCATAATATGTGAAAGATGTACACTTAATAAACCTTAAATACAATCACAATACACAACTTTATAAATATACCCCTAACATATAGCAAAATGCCCTAGTATACATCAAAAGTATAGGTACATCACATAGAGGTAATTAAATTGTGATTATTTTTACAACTATTTGGATATAGAGGCTTATTTTTGGATGAAAAACTCAAAAGTTAATCAACATGCAAGGATGAAAAATATAGTAATTGCAAACTAGTTACACCATAGTTGCAAGAATAGTAATAGATTGGAAAAAATGGTGGCTAATTGTTACAATGAAAAAACACAATTACAAATGATAGTTTGTTGCATATATTCACAAATTATATGGTTGCATAATACATGATTTCTTCTAATGACATTTAATATAATGTGTGCATCATAATCTATTCATGGAATTAATAATGTTTTTGTTTGTTTCAATTCATGGAACAATGCCCAACTAATAATGCTTATGTTTAAATGGAAATTGAAATTCATAAATACCATGAGCATAAAATATTAGCATCAATTCATGGAACTAATAATGTTTCATATGCTTCAAATCATGGAATTAATAATGTTGTTTATGTTTCAATTCATGGAGCAATGGATTAATAATGCTTGTGTTTTAATGCAAACTCAAATTCAGAAAAAAAAGGTATTTAAAGATGTTTTCTTGGGTTGTTGTCCATGATTTCGTTTCCATCGAATTCTTGTGTTCTTTTGACCATTTTTTTTTACCACCTTTGTAATCAAAATGTAATGTATAGTAAAGTAATCAAATTCTAGAATAATAACAATGCACAATTTATAATTAACATAAACAAAGATGGTGAGGTGAGTAGCGTCATACACATTGGAATAATGATGACATAGACATACTACATAAACAAATAAAAATGGCATGTAAGGAAGACAATAACTAACACTAAAATAATGGATCATTTAAAAAAAAATTATGTAGTAAGAATGTTTTCCATTTGAAATATACAAAAATTAAAGATTTGGTGTTAGGGTAAACCCATCCTTGGATAGTGCCATTAGGAATCACTTCAAGGAATTCCTTGAGTAGAAAAATTGGCCAAATAATATTCCTAACCCCTTTCCTTAGATTTTTTAAATTATATATGTGCATATACACATTACATGCAAAAGTATATGGCCTAAAATGTTCATTGGAATAGCAAAAGAGAGAATTAATCACAAATTTGTTTTCCTTTGACTACAATGGTTTTTTTTTAAATCACATTTTGTTTACTTTGAAAATTCATAATTAAATTATACCAACTTAATAGATTACATTAAAAATAATAAAATGAAATACCATCAAACATACCTTGAAAACCATTTAAGAAAAAACCGTCTACCGTGGGCACGATAACTGGTACACCAGAGGTGTTGACCAAAACATTCAAGGAAAATAAACATTATTAAATTCTTGAAACCTTTTCTAAAAGCAATGATTAAGAACACAAATTTTAAAAATATTTTTGATATCATTAAGTTTCAAGTCTAAAACCCTAATAAATGTAGTCACCAATTAAAAAAATTTGAAGTCCTTATTTAAGTGTTAATTTTATAATTTTATAAAGTTTAATGGGTCCAATAAAATGAATTGTGAGATTCCTAATGGTACCACCCACAAATGGGTTCGTTTGTTAATGTTGCTATGTATTTCTACCTTGTTTCTAACATAATTTTGAACTCATTTTGATTGCCATATCAATTTCCATATTGATTTTGGTGCTACTTATCATTGTAGATGTGTACACAAGGACTTCAATAAAAATGTTATCCCTCATTAAAGTATTTACAAATGTGTTCATGTTTTTTGTTTGGTAATTAAGCATGATTGCATTGTTGTTCACCTTGTAGCATTTAAACGTCCTTTAAAAAATGAGGACAATGTGCACAAAGTTCACCCAAGTTTTGACTCCAATGACTTAAGTGCATTTTGAAAACCAATTGGCCCATGAGCCCTACCAAAGTTATGTTGATCATAATAGTTAGTAATATATAACACAATTAATGAAAAATTGGACCCATAACCTTTTGGGAGCTAACTTCATGAATCCCAACAATTGTGTTAAAAATCTCCACATGGTTAAAATAAGAAAACAGTAGAGATATTCATAGTCATGAAAACTTAGTGTGTAGACCCAATGTTCAGGCAAAAGACAAGATGATTCATCAAATGTGGTTTGAACATGGCAAAAAAGAAAAAAAGGTAAGGTGAAACTTGGAAATTCTTGATTTTGGTAGTTTTTGAGTTTCAACTCATGTTTAGATGTTTTTGTGCTTCTTGTGTGAGGTTCTTGTGCAAGAGTTTCATGGTGTGAGAGAAAATAATGATGTGATGTTTGCACAAAGAGAGATAATGGGCAAAACAAACATTGTCTACTTCAAACTCCAAGTCTTCATCTTTTCAAATGAAACTTTTCTAAGGTTTTTTTGTTCCATTTTTTCTCTTCAAGTTGGACATGCATCACACTTTAAGCTTGACCTATTTTTGTTTTAGTAGGTCATCACCATCATTGCAAAAAAATAGCATAAATGTTTTCCTCTCGTTTTTTCTCCTTCTATTTTTGTGTTGGGTGTGTAGAAGGATGCTAAAAAGGTCATCACGAAAGAGTAATAGCTTTTTTTTTTCCTTCTTTTTTTCTTTTCTTTTCATTTCTCTTTGTCTAACATTGTGTGTATGAGGATGTTGAAAGAGGTCATACTATCATCATTGTAAAAACATTTCTTTTCCTTTCTCTTTTCTTTTCAGCACTATGTGCAAGAGGTAGAGCCCTTTGTGTAAGCAAAGTCATGTGAAGGTGAAAGAAAGGATCTTTCAAAATCTAACCTAACATCAAGAGGTAAAGCCCTTTGTGTAAGCAAAGTCATGTGTAGGTGAAAGAAATGAAATTCAAAAATTGACCTAACATTGACTGATGTTTTTGAGTTTGGGTCCTAGTTTTTGGGACTTCAAAGAAACATGTAAATTTAAGGTGAAAAACAAAAGTGAAAATGAGAGACAATAAATAGGGTGTCATTTTAAAGATATCTTTAATACAAAGTGATGTACACAAGGTTTAGGGCACCAAAGCCAAAATAAGAAACACCATGAGAATTTGTGGGTATTGAAAAATAACAACAAATTGAATAATAATCATGGAAAACAAATTGTTGAAGATTGGCTCCTAAGAGAAAGGTGGAGATTGGTGTGTGGAAAATGCGAAAGATGAAAAACAAAAATATAAGTAAGAATACGACCTCAATAATATGTGAATACATACATAGAGAAACAAAACAAAATTAAAGGTTGGTAGGACATTGCAAATGTTGGGTATGGTATAGTTACATGACTAATGAATTTTTTTGGGAGCATATATCTAATGTTTATACATGAATATTATAATACATGATTATGCTTTAGTTGGGTCTATGACAATTTATCCTTAGAAGTAGATAAGGGGAGGCAAATGATTTGATATTCCACTTATTTCAAAAATCTACTCCATTGTTATGCATTATGGTTATTTTGTTCTTATGAAATTTTGGTTTAATTGCATTAAAAATCTTATGTTAAGAAACACAAATTACTATGTTAAAAGTAAATTACATAATTTGAAATGAAATCATGTTTCAAACTAAATAAAATAAAATAAAATATCATGGCATGGACCATGTGTATATTACACCTTTGTTTCATTAGGAGGTGATCAAAATCACATTTTCCCAATCTGATTGGAATGGGAAGCCTCCACCACTTGTTCTTGTCCTTGAAAGCAATGCTTCTCAGCATATTGTAGGGGCATACTCCAATACTCCTTTGCCATTGAGCCCAACTAACAATTATTGAATTTTGCAAGTCTTGCTCAACACTCCAATTGTTCATTAGCATATGAACCTTTGTGGATGAAAATGATTTTGCAGTGATTTTTTTCCGACAAATTTTCTTGCCTTTTGGACCAAAAAAAAATCAGGAAATTTTGGTTTTTTAAAATGTAAAATTGGGTGAATTTTCTGTTCCTTGGCTAAACTTTGCCAAATTGCCAATATCACAAAACTGGGGGAAAAAAAAACTGTTTTTAGAAATGATCTCTTTGACATGTCAAAACTTAAGAAAATTATAAGGGAGGGAAAAATACAAAAATTGGTGGAAATTTAGGAGCCTCTTGCTTCAGGCCAGGCCACTTGTAGAGCAAGTAATCAATAATTGACAACAATTTTCTATCCTATAATTTGGTCGAACATTATATGTCTCCCACATCTTTGCAAAAGGACACAATATAAAATGTTGGAAAAGGTCTCATTATGTTAGAGGTTCAAAGTTCAGAAAACCATGAAAGAAATTGCCTATATTAATTGCCAAATTTTCTTAAATTAATTAATTAATTTTAATTTTAATTTTGGCCAAAGTAGATTTTGAAAAATAGAGTAATTATTCGGCACCCTAGTGCCAACCTGAAAAGGTGATACAATACTCAAATTGCAACCTCAGTTGTAGTCCTTTACAATGAACATCCATCTCTAACTTCCCCTAACCTTCCAATGCAGTGATTTTTTTTTGGGTAGGGAATTTTCATTTTTTTTCAAAAGTTTTGGAAAAAAATTGGGAATAATTTTTTTTGATGTAATTTTTTTTTTCCTGGCAAAACTTCACTACTTTTGCCAAATTAATATAGTGGGAAAAAAAGAAAAAAAGAGTTGTACCCCTCTAACTGGGACCCATCTGAAATATGGCTGAATCTCAAAAAGCCTTAAATAAGTAACTGCAAACCTAGTAGGCTATCATAGGTTAGCCACATTACCACAACCCATACTTCGCATTTGGGGCCCATATCTCTTTGGCTAGCAATAGCCAGTTGTAGATAGGCTCCCCAGATGGCTATTCCTAGTTGGTTTTGCAGTTTGGGGACAGGTGCTGGTGAAGGCTTTGTCTGGCTATTAGAGCATAGGCTAATTGTGGGTAGGTGTAGGTACTCATTTTAACCTACCTTTGTAACCAGTTAAGGTGTCTTTTATTTATTCAGTCACTTTGTTTGTAGGGCCAGAGTTAACCAGCACTCACCAGCACTCACCAGCACTGCACCATGGAGGATGGATGATGGATGGATGGATGGATGGATGAATGGCAAGAGGTCATGAAGCAATTTTCTGTTGGGTTCCAGTTTCCTAGGGAAAACCATGGTGGTTAAGCTTAGTTGCTTATTTTGATCTGAACCTGCAAAGACTTTTATTCCACGGGAAAAGGAGGAAAACAAAAGAGGTGTGTCACACTGTGGCCTTTCGATTTACATTAAAAAGTATCTTAAGGCAAAAGAAGAATGATGAAAACTCTAATATTTCTTTTCATCATGCAAAAATATTAACTTCAAAAAATCCTCTAAAAGAAACCAAAATCCTTCAACATATATTATATCTCTATAACTAATCTCAAGTTTCAACACAAGCCAAAATATCATCTTTCAAAAATCCTCACATAAAAATAGACCTATTACCTAGAGGCCAAAATCCCTTAAGCTACTATACTCTATAATGAATCTAAACACGATATCCTTGCCTTGGTAGGCAAGGCCAACAAAAGGATGGGTAACAAGAGAAGGAGGCAAACAAAAAAATAATGTAATGCTTTCCAATCAAGCACAAGGCAAGCTTTGTCATGGTTCACTATTTATTAGAAATAAATGGTGAATCGTCATGTTCAAGAAACAAAAAGAAGAAGACATCCTTTATTTACTAACCACAAACAAAATATTTTTGATAAAATGGGTGAAAGGTCCAAAAGCAATGGAAGGTAACCAACCTCATAGTTGCAACTTAACTTAGGGTTACGGAGGAAGGCTTGCAAATTTTGGAGTGTAATTGATACCCTTTGTCTAAAAGTATGTGGTTAGGATTGAGATTGGGGGACCTTCATGGCCTTTCATTTCTCACACATTTTGGGCACAAAAGTTGTAAAAAATTATTGACTTGGTTATGTAACGAATCAAAAATTTCTATTGTTAGAGGGAGAAAATGATCTCCAAGATGATAATCTTAGTAATTTTGGTTCTTTGTTTGGATCGTGTTTGTCATTGCAAAATATTGCATATAAGATGTGCATGCTAAAATATTTGCATGTGTGAAATCTACAATGTTCGCAGTGGTTCAAACCTCGTTCTTAGAAAAGACAATGTCAAAGTGATGTTTTGATGTTTAGAGTGTGAAAGAGATGTCATGTGTAATTGATTCTAAATCATATTATGAAAAACAAATTTTGCAATGGATACAGAGACATCATGGATGATGTCATATGTTTCATTACATTTGTTATCATGTGGCCGTTGTAATAAGTGGATATCTAATGGATCAATGGGATGAATGTAGACCCAACCAAAATGCTCATGATTAAAGGATGCAGACCCAATTTGTGTTTGGTTTTTACTAATTACAATTGGCAATTCTAACTTGCCAAACTAGGTACCTACCCAACACCGGTTGCTAGTAGGTAAGAAAAACCACTTTTATTATTGATGCATAAATCATTTACTTACCTAGTAATCACCTATTTTTCAAATTATATATAGAACTTACTTCTTACAAAATGGGTTATGAAGGTGAAACCAAACATTAATTTAGTTGGGGTGCATTCACAATTGAGTTGTAATAGGCATGATTAGTGTTGTGTACAAATCAATGTGGAAAAAACTATGGAAGATAATCAAAAGGTTGAAAAGATTGGTGGAGCTGTAAGCTAAGCACTTGCCTTTGGGCCAAGACATGATAAAATTTGAGCACAATGGGCCTCAGATATTGTGTCGAAAAGCATGTTAAAAAAGGTATGATAGTGCAAACATTTCAAGATGGAATTTTGAAGTTGAACCATTTGTTGTTTGATGAGTTATTCAAATGGAAAAAAACACATATGGGTTGGGGGTGGTAGAAGATCACATGCCACCTAGAGGTGTTGCTGGAAAGGAAATGTATTAATGTTGTTTTGTGTTAAAACTTAAAAAAGGAAGGGATGTTGATCAACCATGAACCTAACATTTATGACTAAAATTATAAAGGCCCAATTTTCTAAATACATGGGGTGATGGTGATTGTTGGTATGAGCCCAACGCCATTGAAGGTTATTGGGAAAGAGGCTTGTTTATAGGCTAGAAGTCCTTTTGGGCTATCAAAGGATTTTGAACCCAAAAGGTGTCCAAACACTTGAAGGAAGAAAAAAATAAAAAAATAGGGGACTTTATGAAGGTGGAAAATGGAAGTGTGCATTGTAAGAGATATAATGGATGTTGCATGAAATAATAAGTTATAATTCCAAAGGCTACATGAACATCATTCATTCTAAAGAGAAGGTTCAAATGTTGAACATCCTTTAACATGGCATCTTTGATGAAGGTTGATGTGAAAAATGAGGTGCCCAATGAAACCTCCAAGATTCTAATTTTTTTTTTGATGGGGTGATAAATTGGGATGGGTTGTTGAAGTTCGATGGTAGGCCATAGGGTGACTATGTTACACATTTTTGTAGTTGGATAGAAATACCTATCACACATAGTTTGGTTTGGAAATGCTCATGTGTAGATGTTACAATTGAAGGGGGACTTATAATGTGAATGTCATCTGTAATAGATACAAACATCTTTCATTTTAAGTCAGGCGATAGTTGTAGGCTTAGCTACTTCCCGACTTCCACCCCTTCAAGACACACCTCCCATCACTATAGTTGACCTATTGTAGGTTGTCAATTTTTGACATGGAGAAATATGGCTGACCTATTATAGGTGGTCGATTCTAGACATGGAGAGATTTTGACATTTAGTTTGTGCTATTTGACTTCCTATAACTTCTCCCTTTTCATTTTTTTTCCTCCTTTGTACATTTTCCAAATCTAAGGTGTGTTTATTAATAAAGCTTTGTAGCGTTTAAACAAATTTGTGTTTTGTTGCCACAATGGTAAAAATAGTTATATATTGGGGGAAAAAAATGTGGGAGCAATGGAATGGACACCCTGTGCCAAATATGTACTATGGAAATCACCTAGTAGGTTGTGTTCCACCCAAGAATATGTGGAGCTTGGTGGGGCAAGCCATTGTCCTATTCGGTGCAATTGGGTTTTTCTGAGGTCTATTCTAATGCATAATCAAGTTTTGAACATCAATTCACCTGAGCGGGTGAGGGGGGGTGTGGAGCTTTTCCAGATAAATCAATGGTCAATTTGCATTAAAAATAAGAACACCAAAAGTAAAGTCAACAAGGGGTGTGCCACACTGTAGCCTTGCCATTCACATTAAAAAGTATGTTAAGGCAAAAAGAAGAATTATTGAAACTCAAATATTTCACCGGGCAAAAATATAATCTTCAAAAACTCCTCTTAAAGACACCAAAATCCTTCAAGGTATTATAACTCTCTAACTAATCTCAAGTTTCGACACAAGCCAAAATATCATCTTTCAAAATTCCTCCTATAAAAATAGACCAATTACCTAGGGGCCAAAATCCATTTCTATACTCTACAATGAATCTAAACACAATATCCTTGCTTTGGTAGGCAAGGCCAATAAATGACTACTTGTCTGGCCTAGGAAACTGCACACAAGAGTGGTTGAATAACACATTGACAACACATTGTATAAGACATTCATCTTGACTTGATCTCTTCTTAGAGCATCTCTAGTGCTCGTTTTCAAGGTCCCAGCAGTGGATTCACTGGATTGGACTGATGAGGGACCTCATCAAAGATTTCCAGTGCGGGGTCACAGACTGAGCATTGGTGGATATGCTCTAAGACCAATGTTTAATTCAACCAAATTTTTACTTCTTTGTATTATATAATCAATTCATTTTGACCCCATCTCAACCCAATTTTCAACCTTTTTAATTTTACTTCTTGTATTATATAATCAATTCATTTTGACCCCATCTCAACCCAATTTTCAACCTTTTTAATTTTACTTCTTGTATTATATAATCAATTCATTTTGACCCCATCTCTACCCAATTTTCAACCTTTTAATTTTTACTTCTTGTCAGAAGCAAGTGAGAATCTTGAGATGGATGTGTTTTCTTCCCTGCAGGGGCATATGAAAGGTGCTTATTTCTCATCTTGTCTGAAGCTTTGCCTAGTACTCCTAGTCGCCTGATTGTTTTTGTGAAAAAACAATGATTTTGAGTTTAAAAGGGTGTTTTTAAAGCAAAGTTAGTTTGGCACACTTTGAAAACTTAGCAGGTAGCATAAGATAACCATTAGATATCACAAGAAATTTCTAAATCTTGCCTTTTGGGCTTTACCCTACACTTTCTTTTCCCAGGTGACACATATCTCTATTTGAAGTGCAACAAGTTTATGCAAAATACACTTGGTACCCACACCCTCCTCCCCCACCATTCATGGGCATCCAGAATGATTGATACTGCAGGTGATGATGATGGTACAAGAGTATGGGTATGGTCTCTAATTTGTTAAAAAAAAAGGACCAAAAAAACAGACTTAGTACTTGAAACTTTGTTTCCATCTTGTGTTTCAATAAGGCCCTTTGGTTGTGAGCTTTATTGGTAGGCAAAGGATATTGTGTTTAGATTCATTATAGAGTATAATAGTAGCTTAATGAATTCTGGTCCCCAGGTAGTAGTAGGTCTATTTTGATGCAAGGATTTTTGAAAGATGATATTTTGGTTTGTGTTGAAACTTGAGATTAGTTATAGAGAGTTATGATATCTTGGAGGATTTTGGTTTCTTGTAGAGAATTTTTCTGAAGATTATATTTTTGCATGGGTGAAGTATTTGAGTTTTCATAATTCTTCTTCTTTTTGCCTTAAGATACCTTTTTAATGTAAATGGCAAGGGCCATAGTGTGACACACCCCTCGTTGGAATTGGGCTCACACTCAGCTTTGCCTCGCATGAGCCCTTATTTTGGTAAAACCCTGGTAGAACTTGTGGCCTTGGGCTTTACCTTACACTTAATTAGGTAATTATCTATATATGTGGGTAAGTATTGTAGCTAGTAATGTTTTTAAATTAAAAAAAGTAAAATAAAAATTGTGATGTTGCTCAAGTGGCTATTGTCCACAATTATATTTAGCCAAATCTGGAGATATTAAAAAATATTAAAGTAGAAAATCTTAAGCACTTTTTTCATATTTTTGACAATTTTAGCAATTTTTGGTGAATCTTTGGATGCATGTGGATGGTTAGTACACATTGCTAACAAATGTGGTTCAGCTATAGGAGATGATTTCAATGAAAATTTGTTTTCCCATTCAAATTCCATCCATCCTGCATGGTATGGGTGCCAGCTTTACTCATAGCACTCCACCCCCACTTCCCATGTAGCACTTCCCTTCTACGCTACTCTCAAGGTCACCCTAAACAAATGCTGGCCTAAGGGGGCCTCATCTTTTTCTTGCAAGCACTCGGAATGACCATAAAAACCTGTCAAAAGTCTCCAAAGAAATTCTTAGTGTAGTTGGAGGAGTATAAGGTTTTTTTAATTTTAATTTTTTTGCTTTGGAAACATTTTGTTTTGAAAAATTTCAACATTTTTAAAAATCACGTAATTAGTGCCAAGGTACACTACCGGAGTCAAATTGCAAAGGAGAAAAAGGGTCAAGAATAAAGACCGACCTAATAACAGACGACTAATTAACCTATACTACCTAGGCTGGTTAGGCACTAAGTAATTAATTAATTAATTCATTAATTTCTGGAATTGCCTACAAAACTGAAGCATAATGTTCATTACTTAGTAGAATAATGCTAAAATTGTTCATTGAAAATGGAGAAAGAGTTTTCCATTTTTGTAAAGCCCAATGACCATTTAATTTTTTTTTTTCCTCCCATGATACCCATTGGGCATCCAATGTGTCATCACCGGGTATCACCGGGGAAAAAAGGAAAAAGAAAGAAAGAAAAAGAAATGCGCATGATGCCCCCCCTTTAGGCCGAGTAAAAAGCCCACAGACGGACGCTTCACACTCCCTCAACTCCCACCTCAGGGTCGCTTATTTCCATAAGCCACTGATCCCGGGGGCCCCTGGGGGGCCTTTACCCTACCAGGGTGACTTTACCCTACACATTAGGTAGGGTCTAACTTGGCTAGGTGCTATGGGTAGTGGTGAAGTAAGCTTTTGGGGGAGTTGGTAGGTTTTGTTTTCTCCTAAAAAAAACAAAACCCGACACCACCCTTCCCCCCTTAAAAAAAAATACTCCCCACTACTTACCTACCTAGTTCCCTCTACTAACCTACCAAGTTAACCCCCATTATTGAGTGTTTCTCTTTCTTGTCGTCTCCTTGTGCGTTTGGGAGTCGTCTTCTTCCTTCCTCTTTCTTTCTTTGCGTCTTTTCTTTCTCTTCTTCATCTCTCTGCCGGGGAGCGCCTTAACAGGTAAGGCTTCTACTGTTGCTGTCTTAGCACTACTGTCTTCGTCGTCGTTGTCGCTGCATTATTTTTCTGGAAACTCTCCGTGTGTTTTTGTAGCTCTTTGAGTTTGTGTGTGTGTGTTTTTGCGAGTTTTCTTTCACATTGTTTCTCGACTTTCCTTTTTTTTGTTTTGTGAAACACTTTCTTCTTGTATCATCGGATTTTTTTTCCTTCTGTTTTCCGAGAGCTTTTTTTTTCCCCCCCCCCCTTGTCTTGTTTTATTGCTCTGTTCTTCTCTCAATGCTTTGCTTTTTTGGCTAAGGTTTTGTTTTTTTAAATTTTTTTTGGTTTTGTCTTCCTTGAATTCTTCAACTTCTGCATTTCTCTATTTGTTTTCTGTTCTCTTTTCTGTCGCGTTTCTTTTGTGAATCTATTCTTTGTCAAGCTCTTTTCTGTTGGATTCTGATTGTGGCTTAAGTTTTCTTGTACTTTGATTTCTCGATCTTGCAGGAGGAGGAGGAGGAGCTGCTGCAGGGAGAAGAGAGAGGTATCTGTCTGTGTGTCTGTCGGTGCCCTCACTTGTAGGATGCGGTGTGCCTAATGATGTTCATGTCATTCTAGTGCTTAGTCGATGTTTTGCCAAGACGCTTGCGGCGAAGGACTTAGCGCACCAGTGCGCGACAAGGGAACAACAAAAGCAACAAGAGCGCAGCAGCAGCCATCTTAGAGCTACATCCCTTGCATTCTTTGAAGGTAAGCTTCTCGTCGTATAGACATACGTACTCGTGGACAAGATGTGCGAGTGTCTTTCCAAGGTCTTCTTTGGCGTCCATGCACTGGTTATGGAAGCATTTTTCTTGCAAGCCTGAAAAGCTACCTCGGTATGAATTCACCATCCATCCTTCCAACTCGTCTCTCCTTTCTGTACCAAATGTAGACCAAGCCGACAGACACAAGTCACAACCTTCTTGGTAGGCAGCTAGCTCTATGAGGTTTCAAACCCTAGTTGAGCTTGAAGTCATCTTCTCCTCGGGGGACAACCTCCTAATACACAGGCTAGATATAGAAACATGCACTAGGTATATTAGATCTTGATGGGATTGCTGAACTTCTTGGCACTAGCTTTGAGATGGCAACAAATGATTCCCTCTCCCTCCATTGATGATCTCCATTGAGTGCAAGCATTTAGGTCTAAATGTATAATGATTCAAGGTTATGCATGTGCCATTTCTGCAGGTCAAGAAGGAAGGGCTTGAGAAAAAGGCTGCAACAATGGCAGGAAGGACATTTCGAGGACACATTGCTGTCATGTCAACCACCTTACTTTTCCTGTTCAACCTTGCTGTCACCATTGGTGGTATTGCCTCCCTTGTCCTTCTCTTTGTAATCGAGCACAGCCCAAGCCGCACAGGATGGCTCCTGGTTCTAGTGGCACTGTTTACACTTGCTTCAGGTGTCATTGGACTCTTCTCTAGTACCCGACGAGGCTGTTTCACCCTACAGCTTATCCTTTTAGCCTTTTCCGTCATCGGGCTCATAGCTGCAGCTCTGTCGATCTTCTTCAAACCTTCACAGGTCCTCAGCACTATGAATCCACAGATTAATTATTCAACGGCACTGAAGCTTCTTAAGCTTGATTCAGCAATCCTCTTCATAACCTTCTGTGTCCAGGTTAGTATTTCAGTCTTTGGACCTAAGCATTTCTAATAGGTACCTGCAGACCATCTGTCCTTAGCTCCTATCTTTGTGTGGATTTAGAGTAAATGCTGTCTGTCAATTGCATGGTCAATACATGGACAGCATGCTCTGATAGGATCCTGCTAAAGAAGTATCCAGTCAAGATGCAGGAGGAACTCCTCCTGGTCAGTGATGCAGATATCCTGGTTTCAGCACATGAGAATTCTTGCATATACTATCATCTACAGTGAAGAAGCTTTTAGGAGATTTCTGTTAGGGTTGCCTTGTGTTTGTTAGTGGATAATTAGTGGTTGCTGTGATGATCTCTACATGGAAAAATCAAGACTAAATCAAGTTGTCCATGAACTATGCACTAACAAGAATTTTTTTGGGTACACCTTTCTTTAGGTGGCTGTGCTTGTTCTTGGGGTATGTGTGAACTGCTGTGACCTCAATGACTACTATCAAGACCTTGAGATGACTAACCAAGGACAAGGCAATCTGGCAAGGGCACAGGCTGAGGCTGAGAGACAGGCTGCCAGAAGAGAAAGCTCAAAAGCCAATCAGTTGGCTGAACAGATGAAACAGAAGTATGGGAAATGGACTGGAGAACAGGGAGTCTGAGCCAAAGAAGTGGACAGTGATGTAGACAAACATATGTCTAGGACCAATGTTGAACCAGGAAGTACCTATGACCCTAGTACATGGGTAGTCAATTGGGTGACTAGAGACTGTATGAACCCACAGTAGATAGGTTTCCTGGCATGAGTAATATAGATGATAATTAGCTACATGATTTTTAGCTCCACTTGACACTTGTCAAGGTTATATTTGCAGAAGATAACTGTAAGTCTGATTAGTTGGGGAAGACACTTTGGGTGATCAAACACTGATGGTGGGTGGCAAGGTAATTGATCCCTCTTCAGCAGAAAATGGAAAGAGAGATTCTAAATGGAGGTTGGAAGCAGCTTGATTGGCTGTGATGATGCTACCCAAGGACAAGTTTGAATGGACAATTGAGTATACTAGAACCATCTCTTCTTCAGCCTCTTGCTTATTGTTTGTCCAAAGCCAATATCAGAGACAGAGTATCTGGCTTGGAAAAAAGGCAGTGTTGTCTTGTGTGGGAAGCTTTTTGCTTAGTGCATTTGTCTTTGAAGAGGATTTGTTATACCTGACACAGCCCTGTTGTTTTCTTAAAGTGTACAGGTGGAGTAAGGTAACTCTGGCTAGCAGTGTTCCAGAAACTTTAAAGGTAACAGTTCTGTTTTCTGTTTTTTTTTTCTGTTTTATGTTGTGTTTTGATACATTCAGAATAGGGTCAAAGAGACCCACTCATGTTGCCAGAGGATATGACAAGGCCATGAGAATTGGATCAAATTTTCTGGAAAGGCATCAATGACGTGAGTACAAATCTGTCAATGAAAGAATCAAAGTTCCCAGGAGCCATTTAGTCATGACTTTATAGTTTGCTGATGCTGATGTGACCAGGGAGTATAGTTTGTATGTATGCATAGTTCTTCCTTTGGATTTGTGTGTGTAGTTCTTCCTTCAGATACCTGCATCATGGCTGACATCCTTTTGTAACATTGTTGCAGAACCTAGTGAGTGAATGCAGTAAGTGCAGTATCTTCTTCAGTTTCCTCTACTCCATAGGAGTCTAATAGTATCCAAACTGGAGGTGTAATTAGATTGATCAACTGTGGCTCAGGATCATCATCTGAGAGTTGGTGCAAAGTTAGATCTCAAACTCTATTGGCAATGGTTGCTTGTACTTGCTGTCTGTCATAGTTGGGCCTTGCTGGCTGGCCTTAGTAAATCCGAACAGAGCCTTCTCTCAATCCATGAAATGCACCCAAATCAAGCATAGTTAAATTTGGTTTAATTGTGATCAATATACAAACTACCAAAGAATGAATGGAAGAGCAGATTTGGAGTGATTCCCATGAATTCTGCTGAACAAGCTCTCCGAGTTCAAGAAGGTTTCTGAGCACGACATTATGGATGAAACTGAGATGACTGAAACAAACAGCTTGTTGTACAAGTAGCACTGCCCTTTTGGGCAGTTTCGAACAAAATCATGAGAAATGATGCAACCATTTAAGGGACTCTGCCCTTTAGGGCAAGTACAAACAAAGTCACGTGAAATGACAGAAACCATTTAGGTAATGTGAACACAAGGAGGAAAATTTTAATTAAAGAAAAAAGGCAAAAAAAAATTTCCAATTTTTTTTTCCTCCAAAAATGGAGTCTAGAGAATACAGCAAGGTCCCCAGATGTCACATGCAAAATTGGTTTCCCATTCAAGCCAAAACTGTGTACCAAATCCTGCATGGGTGCCAAGTCTCTTCCCTCTGGACAAAAACCAACAAACCAAATGTGCAATATCTACCCAGACTGTATCTACCAGATGAAATGAGTGCTTTACCAGACTCCATTTGTACTACAATTTCCTCTCATTTTCTGTTCCCTTTTGCATGTCCGTTCAATGAATCAGGCTAACCCTTTCTGGCTTGTGTTTTGTGTCGCATCTCTCACCTTCCAGTAAAACCTTAGCAAAGACTGCTTCATGAATTTAGGTTTTGAGTTTTCATTGGGGTAGTGCACTCACTGTTTATGTCAGTTGCCTTAAACTATGTGCAAATGCTTCTAAGATCCCAGCATCTTGCTAAATTCCCCTGCAACTGTATTTTAAACTTTTCAATATTGTCTGGCCGGGTGGTTCTTTGATTTTGTTATAACCTCCAGTTCTGTGTTTTTGAACATTTTCAGAATCAAAGAAGGATTGGATCCCAGATTTTGAAAATCTTCAGAATTTTAATAATCTCTGGTTCCAAGCTTCTGAAAGTTTTCAAAGATTCACCAGTGGTTTTATGTATGAACCAGTCACAGAACTGAGGGTTCTCTTTAATGGGTTTTCGGGGGTTTTTTTAGAATCATGGTTTAGGGTCAAAAATGGTTCTTTGATATTTTGTAGAACTGTCATTCAAGGGTCCATATACACAACCCTAAGCGTAATCTCCAGCGGTGCTCAGTATGTGACCCTGAAACAATATTTTTTCACATCCCAATTTAGTTGTTCACTTTTTTCCAACCCCATCCATAAAACTGAAACTGAAACTAGACAGCAAACAGGTGGGAGACTCCAAATCAAACCACCTGGACCAATCATTTTCAGAAACACTGAGCAGGAGTCAGATCATATTTATTACACTCTTTTCTTTTCTGCAGGTGCACAACGACGCTGCGCACTTTACAAGCCACCGCAAACTGTTCACATATATGGAGCCAAAACCATTTCCTGAGTTAAACTGGCATGTTTTCACCTTCTTTCATCTAATTTTACTGTGTAGATCACACACTGACCACTGCTGGAGATGGTCTTCTGCACCAATTCTTCCCTTAGAAAAAGAGAGAACCACTCTCAACACTGGTATGAACTAACTGGGTGTTCTAGTTACATTATCCTGGATGCGTCTCCTTAGTTTGGGGGCGGGGGGTGAGGGAGCTGGTTTAGGGTTTATGACTCAGTTGATGATGAACCACAACTGAAAACCAAGGTGGAACCATGGTGAACTATACTCTAAGTCCTCGTGCATCCCACTCACACTACCTAGGTAAGTATTGGTGTAATGGGGTAGGTAATAGAAAAATCCAGTGTTGGGCAGTTCTCACCCACCGGCTGAAAATCGGAGTCGGTTTTCAGTTCGGTTCTCAGTGAGAACTGATGATGAGAACCACCATTAAAACTGGATTGAAGGTTTTCACTAGGTGTGAGAATTGTCTAGGTTCTCACTTGGCACCCAATCTGAGAATTGGATTAGTTCTCACATTTTGAGAAGGGTCCAGTTCTCTTGGTAAAAAATTAAAAAATAAAAAATTTAAATTAAAAAAAACTAAAGTTACCATTTATGAAGGTGATTGTCATAATAAATGAGGATTTAATCAGGTTTGATTACAGGATAGTTAGAAAGCTAAGGTTTTTAAGAATCTTGCTATTTTTTAGTTACTTCTTGAAGCACACAATTTAAAGGTGACAAATAGTGCTTTTTTTGGGGAAGTTTTTGAAAAAAAAAAGAAATCCTTTAAGCTTGTTGTATGTTATTTTCAGATTTTGCAATAGTGCAAAATTTTGCAAAAAAAAAAAAAAAAAAAATTAAAAAAAAAAAAAAAAAAAAAAAAAAAACAAAAAAAAAAAAAAAAAAATAATTAAAAATAAAAATATTTTTTATAAAAAAAAATTTTTTAAAAAATTTTTTGTTATTTTTTTTTTTTTATTTATGTGTTTT
>Ga0116231_10000212_pt1 | contig 86930 bp, 74 predicted proteins | sample S1TSphgellanicum_2_FD_89695 | JGI IMG/M metagenome (GOLD analysis project Ga0116231, IMG submission 89695) | Host-associated microbial communities from peat moss isolated from Minnesota, USA - S1T2_Fd - Sphagnum magellanicum MG | ecosystem: Host-associated > Plants > Peat moss > Unclassified... | reverse complement strand
ATTAGTGGCACAAAAAACAAATTCATTACTAGAAATAATATTTGCTCAAAGCTTTAAAACAAAAATCCCATAAATGCAAATTTTGAAAAAAAAAAAAAAAAAACACCATGATGCCACAACTTTTCTAATGAAATAATTATTTCAACCATTTAGTTGGAAAAAGAAATACAAAATCAAAAGATAACACATACAATCATGTAGTTTGAAGGTTGTATGACTTGAGAACACTTCATAATGTGGTTGTCTTTGTCCCGTTCTTTCAATTACCGTGCCATACACAACTGTGTACTTACTACATATTTACTTCATACTAGCATTATTTCTATAGAGTACTCTTAATTAAAAGCTATTATTATATGGCAAGTAGGGCCCAACACCAAAAATGAAAGTGAAAAAGGCAAGATTCCATAGCTTGAAGTATGCAATTTGTTGTTGGAATATTTCAATTGGTTTGCATAAAGGCTTAAAGCCTTCCCAAATCCTGCAATAGTTGCCTTCATTGAAAACTGAGATATGAAACAAACATTTTAAAGAATATTGACTATAATTACAAAATTTAAAAATAGGGATATGGAAACATAAAATGGACTATTAGAAAGACTTGTAAGGTAGTTACATCCTTAGGTAAAAGAATCTTCACCCATGCCACATCTATGATTGTCACTAGCTAGACATTTAAACATCATTGGGGCTCACAATTCCCTCCACCTACCAACAAATCCATTAACACAATGCATGGTCCACTTTGAAGGATTGTTGAATAGCAAGTCCCATTAGTTAACCTTCATCCACTTCCACAACTATCATGTTCATTTCATCATTACACAAGTAAAATATGTTTTTTTGTGGTTATAAACATTTGCCTTAGGCATAATAACATATTTGCATACACAAAAGAGTAGTATGGAAATTTTATATTCATGCAAATTCTATACCATTAATGAGCTATAGTATAAATAACATTAACATTAAAACATAAGACTCACAAAGGATGGACTAAAAGACATAAGACATAATTGTGTGTAGTGTGAATGAAGCATTTGCAAGTTATAGCCATTAGCAATTTCATTGATTGTTTGTGTATGTTCAAATAGAATGGCAAGCAGGCATCTATTTTTGTAATCACTTTAGCTCTCAAAAACTACTTATGTCAATGCTTCTTTTGGAACTATTGTCACAATGTTATGCATTTTTCCATGTGTTACATAAGAAATTTTCTACGTTGCTCCTCTGTGATGTTTGTCCACATTGTTCATTCATGCTCTTCATGTTGTTCCTCTGTGCTACTCATCCTCACTCTTCGCATTGCTCCTTCACATTGATTCACCTGCTCCTCTGAACTTTTGGACTGCTGTATTTTTCAATTGAATTTACTGAATTTTTTTGTCCGGAGTGTTACGATATCTGGTGGATATTGTGTTGATGGATATCTGCCATATTGAAATCTGGCGAAATTGTGCTCACAGATATCTGCCATATTGAAATCTGGCAAAATTGTGCTCACAGATATCTGCCATATTGAAATCTGGCATTAGATTTTTTTTAAAAATTTGATATTCTGAAAGGATATGAAAATGAAAATGAAAACTAAAAATTGAAACCGATGGATATTGAAAAAATGTTATTTCTACCCAACAATGGTTTAATTGTGAAGATCCTTGCTCAACCAATTGCTTGTTGAATAGGGTGTGATAATGGATAGCCTAACTTAACCAACTGCTTGTAACAAGCGGGTATGGGAAGTGGGTTCGAAAAGGGCGGGAGTCAAAAGAGGTGACTAAACCCACGCAATGTAACTTTTATATGTTGAGTCTCCAGAAAGAATGTCAGACAAGCGAAAGAACCCAACCTACATAAGCTTTTGAGCATTCCATGTCATGTCTCTGAAATGGGTACCACCTATGTACAGCCTGTAAGGTTGGAATAGATGGGGTCATGTTTGCAACACCGAGAAGAAAATAGCTTGTTTTCTTGTGCTGCCTGCACACAGAACTGCATGATTGAATTAGACAAGATCTAATTCAGATGATACTTGCACAGATCTATGCCATAAAATTACTGGTGATTATTTATTCTCGGAACTCTGCAAAATGCACTGCTTTGTGTAAGTTTTCATTCTGTGTGTAGGTACGTACATGGTATGAAGAAACGCAGGTCTTGGTTGCTACATGACGCATATATTGTCGGGCCATGGCCCAGCTGCACACACAAAGGCACAAGGATTTGTGGTGGTGGAACCTTAACAGGAGTATTACTTCTTAGACTTATTCTCAACCAACATTGTAGTCTTCGAAACAAAACTGTCAAACATATTGTCAAACAACCTGATGAGCCCTATTTTGTGGCTGGATTTAGGACAACTTTATATCCGTTAATACTTCCTCTGTACTACTAGATCATGGATTTTGCCTTGGTCTTTAAACAATGTTGTCTGCCTTTTTCTTTTGTTTCTGTGGTTGTGTGCTGAAAAAGGAAGACTGCTCATTTCCATCAGAGGTACTTTCTTGGTCTGGGATTATTAGTATGCTGTTCAAAAGGGACCCCACTTTTAGGGTTTTGGGTGTTGCAGAAAAAAAGTTTATTTAAGTATCATGATATTTTGGGTCTTGGATTAGAGTGGGGATGAGGGGGAAGGAGAAGCTGCTTTTAGGGTTTTGTTGACCAGTAGGTGAAATAGACTGGATTGCAGGGCAGAATCCTTCTTAAGTAAAGTAAGTCTAAGTACCTTACATAGCCAGGAGCTCAGTGATGGTCTACTGTCTATTTTTCCCTGTCATTATTCCAATCCTTCTAACTCCAGAATCCACAAATTCGGGAAAGAAACCCTGAGTAGAAAAGAAACTAGATGCTTTTGTTTGCCTAGGTATTCCTGACATTTAATCCAAATTAAGTAACAGATCCTTCAAGGATTGGGAGAGATAATAAGATTACACATTACACCTCAAAAATCTTAAGGACAGACTAGATGCAAAGACCAAGCTGCCTTACTGAAAAGTAATGTGTTTGAATCCAAAATCCTTTTATCGTTTTTGGAAGTTGTTGGGTGCCTTGTTAATATGTTGGAGACAATCTGCTCTGTAGATTTATGTAACAGAGCCAAACCCCTAAACCTAATAACGTGACAAAAATTAGTTACTTGTGATGCATAATCATAACAAGTTCATACAGTAATGTTGAAAGCATGTTTGGTTGAACATTTCATCTGTTTTTATTGGCAGAGGAGATATGAATGCATATAATATACCATGTCTCCTAACTCATAAGCTTGGATGGGCATCCATTCTCTGGAAAGGTGTGCCATGTAAAGGGATCATGCTTCTTTATACATTGGATCAAAAGGTACAGATAGGCATGAGCAAAGTTGTACAGCTCAAGCTTGCGTAGTTCACTCACTAATGTCAAAGCTTCAACAATTATTTATTTGTTCAAACTTTATTGATCTTGATGAAGAGGAGAGACTGGATGTTAAGGTAGGGATGTGGGTAAGTATCACCATTTTGTTTCACTGGCAAAATTTCGTCAAAAAAGAGAAAATTCAAAATTAAGAATGCAAATATGAAGTGATTTTGGGTGTTTTCAATTGCCAGAATTCCGAAAAGATTAATCAAAATTGCCAGATTTCTATATTTGATTCCAGTAGATTACCCAACAATACAGAAGGATGCTTAAATGTAATTTCATGTTTAATTTCATATGTCATTTATAGCTGAATATGGCTAAAGCTTCTTATGGATGTTCACCATCACAAAATTGACAAGAAAACCACTGGTGGGGCATCTACACCCGCATCGCCTCACCCCACCTTGAAAGGAGAATTGAAGACAGAAGTTGTCTGCTTGGAACTTAGTGTATGGGCCCAGATTTCACATGGTATAAAGCAGTGTGGGCCCTTACAAAGTAGAGAGAAACAAGTCTCCCACAAAAGAAGGGGGACCCCTTGTCCCGCAATCACGAACTTACAGCTAAGTAATTTGACCGAGTCGCACATGAAATTTTGGTGCGAGCAGTCTTTCTTTATTTACCATTGTAGCAAAAAAGCCAGGGACCCCAATCTCGCACTTTATAGATTAATCAGTGATGAAAGAAAGACACATCTATCTATGTAGGAAGAAGGTAGTTTGTTTTGTAGTTATGAGATCCACTGAACCCGGATGCTTCAGATCTTGTTTTTGGTGTCTTTGGAGAGCTCTCAACGAGGAGGGGTGCATGGTCTTGGTTCCATGACGCTTGGACTTGCGGTGCAAAAGTTCTTGAATATAGAGTGATTTTTTCACCAAAATTAAATTAAATCATAGCTGAGAATTTCAGAGGAATTGGAATGTGCCTTTGGTGCTGTTGGAAAGATCTTGATGAGCAGGTTTTAATGTAATTTATTTGGTAAGATTTGGATTCAGAATGTGGGAGATATTGATTTTTAATTAATTTCTACCACTGAAATTTCAAATAAATTCCAAAAAAAACGAAGTTTTGGAAGGAAAAATCAGTTGAGGACATGGTAACACTTGAATGTCTACCATTCAATTCAAGTAGAAAGAATTGTGATGTGCCTCTAGTGTTGTTGGATTTAAATTTAATGGAATTTATGTTGTGAGATTTGGACTTAGGATGTGAGACAATGTTGATAGGTTGAATTCATGTTATTATGTAATGGGTTCACACTTGCAAGTTTAATATTCAATTCAAATAAATGTTTTCTTTTCATATTTGATTCTTAAAAATTGGGGTATAATCATAACTTGCAAAATAATGTCATATGTTGTGTCCACCTTACATTATAATGAGTTCACACTTGGGCCAATGGCATAGGCCACACTAGTAATCCTTATGTAATAGATCTAAAAATAAAAACACAAAGTTATGTTCAAGAAATTGATGGCTATAACTAATCTATGGAACTTCAAGGTCTAGATCTCTCCAATTTCACTTTTTCAAGCTGGATTGATCCTATTTTATGGCAACCTTTGTTGTAATCAAATATAAACCCCCAACTCCCATAAACTTGTCTCCACATGTACCACACAACACCTTCCACCATCACTAGACAAACCACGATTCATAACAAAAGACCACAACATTTCACATATGAATAGAGACAAATGTTGCACAATTGGCCTAGTAGCTACAAAACAAAGATGAAATAGAGTTTTGGTGTCACTAAACAATCCATCCTTCGAAACAAATTTTTTTAGTATGTTGCCCACTTCAAAACTCCCAATTAATAGGGTATTTTCTCTCTCCCAGCCACAGAAATAAACAACATCACAACAACGAAGAATACCACAACATTGTGCCATAAAGATTGCTCTCAAAATCCTTTGAGCCTTTCATCATCTCCTTGGACTGACCTATATTTAATACTAATCATGTTTTACTTCTATTGAAGCAAATGTGTAATAGAAAAAAAATGTGAACAAAAGACATGGAAACCATTTTGGGAATACCTAGAGAGTTAGAATCACAAAAAAGTTTGGTCAAGTTGGTGAATAAGAAGCATGATCAGGGTTTGAAATCAATTAATCTTACTAAGTGGAATCTTATTTTTGCGCATGCACTACGCAAAATTTAACATCAACAATAATCATTATAGCAAGACATTACACCTTATGGAAATTGGTAACCATTTGGCAAAGGGATTTGTGGACATCAGCGCTTCCATGTCAATTATGTCTATTGTAGTAATCTACAAATTGAGTATCATGCATTTGGTATTTGGCACTGAATCATATAAAACAACATCTGGTGTAGTGACACGAATGCTTGGCAAGATCACTGAGTTATGTTAAGGGCAAGATTGTACTATAATAATCAAACTAGATAAGCATGGGGACTAGGCACTATGATGTCTATTCTAAAACAAGCTGGATAGAACAAGTTCAATAAGCACATGGTAAGTGAGATTAAGACTGTTGAGGAAGAATTCAAATGATGCTTTAGGTGGGAAAGTTGGGGATTAAAGAGGCTCTAGATTTTTTAGGAGTTCTTTTCCTAACTAGTTTTTTTTATGTCCAATATTGGGAGTATAGAGAAGATAGAGAGTTGAACAATAGTTATGGGAAGATAATAGTTTTGAGGATGTACACAAAGTTGCTCAATTATGATATTTGATCTTTTGTTTTCTATATTTTTCCCATGATCTGATTGTTTATTTCCTTCATATCAGTATGAGAAATAAATTGTGGCAAATATTTGGGCTATGATGAATGTAATTGTTGAAACATTTTGGATTATGTATGAATTTCTAATACAAATTTTGTATAACTAAAACTAACTATGTACAATAATAGAAAATTGCAATTAAAACAATATTAGAATATTAGGATTTACCATTTGGTGACCATCCTAGGGCTGAATTTAGAGTTAGAATTTAAAGTTGTATGAATTGCTTTGATTTTAAATTGTGTGGCAATAGGTATAGAAAAGGTTATTATAAAGAATTTTGTTTATTCTCTAAACTATAGATTCAAAATTCGTGAAAAATTAAATATGAGCAAAAATTTATTGTAAGGATTTAAATATGTGGCAAAAAAAATTCCTTAAAGACGAATAATAAAATGTTGACAAACATAAATCAAGTAATAACCCAAAGTTTGTAAAAACAAGTAGACCAAATAACCATGTAGCAGAATGAAGATGAAAATGTAATAGAGGGAGAACTACCATTTGCAAGTGATGTAAAGCAATTTCATACTCTAGAAAAAGTACAGTACACCATGCCAAGAATACCTAGGACAAAGGAGCAGCCTACAAGGTATAGGACATTGTCTAAAGTAATTATGAAACCTCAAGAAACATTCATTAACAGAACAATGAAGTGACCTACTACCCAGGTGAAGCTACCAATGAAGGTAGAACTTCCAAAAGTTGAACCAGAGGGATGGGGAGACAATGCACTCAAGGTTACCCCTACAAATTTGTAATGAAAGGAATAGGAAAGAACAGAGATGAGTCTGTTAACCCAAAGACATGGGTTTTATACATATCTGAGGAAATATTATATACATATTAAGAAATACAAGGAGGCATCGAAACAAGATTCATAGATAGAAGCTTTGCTTGGCGATTTATTTCACCTCAATATTGACATAACCATGAAAAATGAGATGAAGACATGGATAACAATGAGGTTGAATAGGTGTTACCACAATATGCCAAAATTGTACTACATACTGAGGATATAAAGGAATAGGCTTTTATAACTAAAACAATGTATCAAACCAAGAAGGTGCACAAAGGTGAACACAAAGGTGAACATAACATTTTACTAATAATGATAGTTGGTACTGAAATACGATAGGTGGAATAGGTGAATGTATTATAGACTAGTGAGTCCAAGATCAAACCCAGCTGTAAACATCAATTATTACCAAAAAAACAAGTTTGGAGTAGATTTGGTCAAAGTGCATACCAACACTATAGACTCACCATCAGTCACTGTAGTTTTTGCAGACAAAAAGATCATTTTCTCATAGATCGTATGTTTAATAAGTGCGATGTATGAAATGCAATGATTAATCATTTTCATATTCAAACACAAAATCAATAGAATCCAAAAGATGATCGTAATTTGTTGGGTATTCCATAGGACATGGTAACAACAACACAACTATAGAACATAGAAATTTATGCAACACCATTAAGCAAGGTGATGTACAAAGGACATTTTAAGAAGGTAAAACATCCCGACTCACCAGGCCATGTCATTCCGTGCCAAAAAGAGTATGGATGACTTCCAACCATCTTGCTCTAAGCCACATAAGACTTGTAACTCTCAAAAATACAAAGTCTATCCATGGAATAAAGAATAGAACATTACTAGATGCCACAACATTAAACAACAATGGCATACAAATTCATGGAGGACCAATATCGTAGTTTCTTACAACGATTACTAATGGGGTGCAAGGGATTCCTATGATGGCTACACACCCAAACAAATCTATAACTCTAGCTGGATTCTAATATTTGTAAGGAATGATGGAATCCTTGTAATATTAGTTGACAATAGTTCTTTCTATCACAAAATTTGTATAAAACATGTTGAGGCCTTAGAAAGAAAGGTGAGCTTGCAGGGACATGCACAAGCCTTAAGTGCATCCCAAAGGGTTGGTTAGTAGTGGCAACCAACGCGAGAAGTCATGACCCTGTTCACGTACTTTATCGTGTAGTTTGGGATTAGGTTTTGGCAAAACCCAAATGTAACTTCTCGTACCTTGATAAACAAACCTTTTAATCAAGGCTTGATTGTTGTGATCAAGGCGCAAGGTTGGGAAAGGAGTCATGTCAATAACTTAGGTCAAGAGTAGACTTGACTTGAGTCCTCATGAGGGGAAGGTTGGAAGAATGGCCTCCCAAATGGGGACTCCGTCAATTAGGCTAGTTTAGTATTTTGACGAAGCAAAGGTTAAGGGTTTTCTATGAGATGCCCTTGGACTTGCCAAGAAAGTGTTAGAAACTTGGGGACGCCTAAGCTAGCTTGAGGCAAGGTCCAGCTGCAAAAGTCGACATTTGATGGCCAAGGATCCAAAGAAACAATTGCAATTATGGAAGGAAAAATTCTAAGTGTCAATGAGGACATTGACCTTTTCTTCTAGTGGGGGAGAGTATCGCAACCCCACTTTGAGGGAGTTGTGAGGTTGCCACTCACACTCCCGAAAATGGGACTTGGGAGTCCTTCGGGACTCCTGAAAACTCAGAGCGCGATTTCAAGGGTTAAAACACCTCGCATTGGGGTGTCCTTGGTACCGTTAGAAAGCTCTTGAAGTGTAGATGTCCAAAATGGCCTCACATAGCCATTTGGACATCTTCAGCACAAGTTATGGTTGAAAGAAGGGCCGGGAGTCAAACTAGCAGTTTGACTCTCAACCATTAAAAGTCAGGAATCGACCGGATTCCGGTGCGTCCAGGTGAAATGCGACACACTATTGGAAAGCTCTCGACAAGAGCTACAACTTTGGTTCAGACCTCGTCTCGATTCGAGTTCAGAGCGAGGAGTTATGAGCATCCAAAGTCCCGAGAGTCCAAACCGGGACAGTTTCGAGACTCCACTTTGGGAGTCCCGGGAAAAAGAGCCATTTGGATGCAAATCCCATGGAGAGCTGTAGAGAATACTATATGGGGGAAGGTGGTGGCTTCCCCCGAATCCGGGCCGTGGTGAGTAAAGTGAGTCCAAGTTAGCCCATGACTTGTCCCAACACCAAAAAGGTGCATAATGAGTTCTAACCCATTTGTGGGTTCGATTTGGATGCAGGACCGTGTAAATGAGTAAACTTGTCCCTCTTCCTAATCTATCCCGGAGCTTTCAGCATGCCCCTCTCACCCCCTTTAATGCTGGAAGCTGGGAACGGCTCCAAGTCCCAAACTACTTCCGCATTTTGACATAGTTGGACCCCTTTTGGGTCTAACAAGGGACTTGGGAGTGCGTCAGAAACCATCATAATGGCTTTAAAGCAATACATGTTAATTTTGGTGCCATAAAACCTATAGTAGTAGACCCTGATGCGAAAATACCAATGAACTTATTGTCAATAACACCTTTTCACAATATAGTTACTACTAAATCTATACCACCAAATCCAAGAAGAGACCTTCCAAAACCCCTAGGAGGTTCTATAGTAATAGTTGTGCAACATGTAGTACCCTATTTTAAGCCTTTCAAGGGACCATTGAATTATCCTAAGTATAAAAAAAACTTTGATTGTAATGTTCATGTACGAGTATTCAAAGTTGTTATCAAAGCTACTAATCAAATAATATATATTGAGGAAATAGCCAACATGCTCAATTTTACATTGAGAGATAACGCATCTGATTGGTGTAATAACTATATGTGAAATAACCCCAACTATAGATTTGCAGATTTTGAACAAACCTTATGTAAACATTATCAGATAGTGCAGAATGATGAACAACTTTATTTATAGTTAAAAAACCTAAAACATGAATCCATAGAAAAAGTAGAAGTGTACTATGAAAAATTATTGAAATTGGTTAATAGTTTAAAAACACCTACTATTGAATTTCTTTTGACCATAATGTTTTTATTAGGACTATAGTCTTATTTACACATTGTCGTTGCAAGAATGAAGTGGGAGATTCTGCAACATCACAAAGAGTCAATGCTAATATGTGAAGAAGGTATTTATATGCTTGAAGCATAGAATACACTCTTTGTACCACAAACCACAGGGACGAGTATAGTTGCGAGAAACCAAACAACCACAAAACCGAATATGTACTGTACTAATTGTCATCACACCAACCACAACATAAATACTTGTAGAAGCAAAGAGGAACCTATTGTAGTTGCTATTGAATGTACCACTTAGGTTGGTAAACCTCCAAAACCGCTAAACTATCCTTGTCATATTTGTGGAATAGTGGGTCACAAATTGACGAATTGCCCAAATTCAATGAAATGCAAAGTATGTTCAAGGATAAAAGAAGTTAATCCACAAAATATAAATTGACAACCAAGGTTAAAACAATTATTACTTCAATTAACATGGTGGATGTCAATGTTACCACTCATAATATGACAATTGAAGAACAAGTGTTTAAAGACCGAAAATTAAAGAAGAACAAATTTGCAATATTGGGAAGTCGAAGAAAAGTTGAAGAGGTCTATGGTGGAAACTATACAACAAATGCAAGTACTCAATCTACCACCAAACTTACCTATTCCTTCAATTGAAGAATGGACGGCTAATTGGGCGGGAATGCTAAGCCCAACAAAACCTGAAAACTCAACAAAACTTTAAGAAATACCTTCTACCTCTCCAAGTAAAACCATTTATGTAGAAGAGTTTTTCAAGATATCAGTAAACAAATGTTAGAAACCAGTTATACCCTGAACTTCGGGCAATTGATAAAAATAACACCAAATTTGAAGAAATATTTATGGTATAAAATGAAGATTAATAAACCATATATGAACACCAAGGTAGTGAATGAGAAAGTAACCACATTTGTAGTACCTAACATTAACACAATAATATCACATGGCTATAATTCAAATACATATTGACAAAAAAACAATTGATGATGTCCTCTTGGATGGGGGATTTGGGGTAAATATTATCATAGAACAATTAAAAACTAGGTTAGGATTACTTAAACCAAAACCTATTCCTTATAATCTGCAAATGGTAAATCAAAATACAACCAAACTAATAGGATTGATCAAGGATCTAAGGATATATGTTCACAACATACCATACATAGCTACATGTATAATCCTACAGAACATTGTTGTGATTTTCAATTATTCCATGTTGCTTGGTAGACCTTGGCTCAAAGATGTTAAAGTAGCACATGATTAGGGAAATAACATGATCACAATACAAAGGAATGGTACAGTCCGAACCATAGTTGTGACTAAACACCTGCGCACTAACTTGAAAAGACTAGAGGTTTTATTGTGCTTTGATTATCAAAATGGCATTACAAATGAAGAAAAAGATATGATGTTTGCTAGTGAACTTAAGCTATTTTCTATTGGTAAAATTAGTTTTCCATTAGAAACTCTAGAGATAATGGCAGATAATATAGTACGGACTGAAAAAACTACATAAAACTATAAATGCCAAAATAGAGCCCTTTTGTAATTTTAGAAATAGCATAGAAACTGCTCTTGATAAACAACCTAAGGTCAGCTTAGAAGATAAGGTGTATCCTAAAACCTATTATCACCACACCTTGGGTTAAGTGCAAGTTGATGAGACGTTAATGAAGGTTCGAATATAGGAATTACAAATTGCGAATGGATGTTAATAGAAGAACACTAGTTGTTGTCAATCAATTTGGGAATAATAAAGAATCTTTAAATAATCAAGGTGAATGTTCAATTGACTAAAGAGAGCATGAATTCCTTGAAGTTGTTACTAGAGTATAAAGACATGTTTGCATGGACTTACAAAGACTTAAAAGATATACCTCCAGAATTGGCACAACATCGTATTGAATTGGATATATTGATTCCACAAGCACATCAAGCCAAGTACAAAATGAAACCAAACTACACTATAGTTGTTAAGCATGATATAGACAAATTATTAATAGCAAAATTTATCTAGCCTGTAGAAGAAGCCACTTGGTTAAATCACTAATTGTGATAGTACCCAAGAAGAATGGAAAGCTTAGAATCTGTGTAGACTTCATAAAACTGAATATAGTTACTAAGAAAAATCCTTACCCTTTGGCATTCACAAATGGAGTTTTAAATATAGTTGCAAGGCATGATGCTTGTTCCTTTTAGATGGATATTTTGGATATCACTAAATATCTATATCACCAAAGGATAGATATAAAATAGCCTTTAACAAATTGGGGAACTTTTGCCTAAGTAGTAATGCCTTTTAAAGTAAAGAATGGACCTCCCACTTATCATAGGGTAGTAAGCAAGTTCTTCAAAGACTATTTAAACAAACTCCTGAAAATATTTTTGGATGATTTCATTGTCTATAGTGATATGGAACTCATTTGTAGAAACTCAGACTATGTTTTCAGAAGTGCAGGGAGTTTGGGATTAATTTGGACCCAGATAAATGTGTTTTTATAGTATTTGCAAGGATGATACTAGGGTTTATTATTTCTAAAGAAGGTAAATTACCAAATCCTAAGAAAATCCAAACCATAGTTCAAATGTTATACTTGCGAATCCACAACAAATTCAGGTGTTCAATGGAATGGCTCAATTCTATAAATGTTTCATCAAGAATTTTGCATACATAATGGCCTTAATTACCAAACTCATGAAGAAGACATGATAGTTTCTATGGACTTCATAATGTCAAGTAGCATGGGAGCTTATTAAGTAGAAGTATGTAGAAGCACCTATTTTGATATCTCCTAATTGGGATGTTGAGTTTCATGTGCATATAGATGCATCTTTATTAGTTGTAGGTGCCATGTTAACCCAAAATTTAATAGAAAAACATGACCAACCTGTTGTTTATGGTTCTACATTACTAAACAATGTTAAGAGGAACTATAGTACCATAGAATGTGAAGTATTAGCAATGATATTTGCATTGCATAAGTTTAGACATTACCTTTTGGGTAACAAGTTTATTTTTTATGTAGATCATATGGCTTTGGTCTATCTAGTAAACAAACCACAAGTCTCAAGATGTATTGCTAGATGGTTACTATTGTTTTTGGAATATGAGTTTATTATAGTATACAAACCAAGCCATACACATGTAGTAGCTAATGCACTATCTAGATTCATGAATACTATAGACTCGATTAGGGTACCTAATCAAATTATAGATGCTGCATTATTCATGTTACAACTAATATGGTTGGAGGAGATTAAGAATTATATGTAGACAAAACAAATGTTTTGGATATTGACTAATATTAAAAAACAATAGTTGGCAAAAAAAGCAAAACTTCTTACTTTACAAAAGGGTGTCCTGTACCACATGGGTCAAGACAACATATTTAGATGTTGTGTAACCACAAATGAAACATAGATGATACTATGGGAACTTCATGAAGGATTTGGTGGAGGCCATTTTACAGCAGACATCACTGCCAAGAATTTTTTGATGTAGGATATTGGTGGCCCAAGTTATTTCAAGATGCTTTTGAATTTTGCAAATATTATGATGCATGCCAAAATGCTAGAGGTTTAACAATGCAAAGTTTGGTTTAAATGATTACAACTTTACCAGAGGAACAAATTATGAAACGGGGAATAAATTTTGTTGGACCAAGCAAACTTGTAGGATGGTTTACAAGTAACAAATACATTCTTGTAGCCATAGATTATGCTACCAAATGGGTGGAAGCTAAGCCACTCAGAACCAACACTGCTATTGTCACAACGAAGTTTCTGTATGAGTATATTCTAACTAGGTTTGATTGTCCATTAACCCTAGTAACAAACCAAGGAGTTCATTTCATAAATGATGTTATTAAGTATCTTATTGCTCATTTTTTGTTGAAACATGTGAGTTCTATTATCTATTATCCACAAGGAAATGGACAAGCATAATCAATTAATAAGTTCATTATTAATCTCATTACTAAATTAGTGAAAACAAGGCAAACTAAGATGAACATTTACCCATTGTGTTTTTTTCATACAAAATAACTTATAAAGTAGCTACATGTTATACTCCATACCAATTAGTATATGGATTGCATCTTTTTGTGCCCATAAAATATGTTCTACTAACATTTAATGGGGACCACACATATGCAAATTTTGTCAAAGTATTAACTAGCAGATTAACAAAATTGGAAAAATTATAGACTAATTGATTACAGGCCAGAAAGTTTATTGAAAGCCAATAGTGGAATCATGTTCTATGGATCTAACAAAAGTACACATAAAAGCAATTCATATTTGGAGATCATGTATTTTGGTTTCCAAAAGGATAGAAAACACATATTGGGAAATTTACTATGAAGTGGTTTGGTCCATACAGAGTATAGTGTTGCCTACCAAATAACACTATGTTTTTGGTGACTTTACTTAAGTTGGACCCAAACCCTATACTTATAAATGTGAACAAGTTGAAACCTTACCAATTTTTGGATGTATAAACACAAACTACCAATCAACTTGAACCAATGTATTGGGAATGACAAGGAAAATGAACATTTGGATGAATTTTTGTTTATGGTATAGATGGTACTAATTGATGGAACTTCTATGCAACACATGACTAATGTTCTTGTGAAGGTCAAATTGGATGAAAAACATTCAGTGACAAGTGGCAATGCAAGATGTACCATTTCAAATCCCAAAATCTTAACGAGTACAATGACACATCAAGGGGCACGAGAAGTAGTGACACCAAATTGGCATGATGTCGATTGTGAACAATTTTTTTTTAAAAATTCTTCCAATCTTCACACATTACAACAAATCAAAATGAACGACAAGAGCTTGGTAAAAAAATTTTAAAAATTACTCAAGAGGAGGAAAAGCATAGGAATTCAATCCATCAAAGAGAGCAAGAAGCACAAGAAGCACTTGCTACAAACTTGCAAATGTAGGAGGTGGGCCACACTACACATTCCAAAATTGCAAATCCAAAACCACTTTAAGTTCAATCTCCAAAGTGTTCTCTAGACTACGATCCTAGGAAAAGGATCAAAGTCACATTACAAACTACAACACGCACAAGGAATGACACCAAGAGATGGTTGCATTTTTTGAAAGCACACAAAATTTCAAGACCATAAGCAAAAGTAGAGACACTGGTGCTGACAGATCCAGAGGGCGAGGACGAAGACAACTTCCATTTTCTTCAAGCATTGAAACAAGCAATAGATCTAGCACCACAAACAACTGTAGAATTTGCACCATTAATTGTTATAAGTTCCTCAAAACCTAGTTCATTTAAGTCTAAAAGGAAGAAGTAGAAAAATAGTACAATGGCATGTCAGGCTAGGTTATGTTTTCACCAAAACTAAAGAGGTTGATTTTCACACCAGTAGAGTAGATGTATGCTCAAGAGTTGGCGAGAATTAAAACCTAGGTTGGGATGGGAAAGAATGAAAAACAATGGGCATCCAAAGTAGACTAATAGGATTGCTAGAACTACAGCGAAGAGCACCGCACCATGATTGGTTGTGGAATTTTTCAACATTTATCATATTAAGGGAGAAATTATATATGCAACGATGGGAGAGAAAAATGTTTCAATTGATAAGCATTTGATTACAAATGTCTTCAAGATTTCCAATAAAGGTTGGAAAGAACATAAGAAGGTAGACAAGTAAATTGCAAAAGCCATGTTTCAGCATATTGCCCTACTAGGAGCATATGTGAAGATAGAACAATGGAGTGTTAGTAAGATGAAACCACTATATGATATTCGTTTCCCTACACTCGTTCAAATCATTTACTATAGGGATAAAGTTTGTTATTTCAATAACAGAATTGTTATATCAATCGTAACAACTATGAAAGGAAAGGAAGTAGATTGGGCAAACACTTTATTTAAACAAATATAGACAGAATTTATGAGATGGACAACCTCTCAGACTAAAATCATGATGGGAAGAGTCAAGGTTGGTCCAAAGAAAAATGTTTGTCATTCAACATTAATTATTGAGATTTTGATGCAACACTTCTTCCTCGACACAATTAAACAAATTCCACCATAAGAGGTACCCACTAGAGTGTAAGATGCTTCTACGTTAGGAGTCAATACCTTAGAATTGAAAAAGTGATTACATCAAGGTAAACGACCTCTTGTTTTGTTTAAATTGCCACTTAACAAATGTGAGCCAAGGAATAGAGAACTTCAAAAGATTCAAAGGAAAATGATAATGACTTACACCAGCTATAGAGATTCCAAACCCATAACATGTGGCCAAATAGGAATCATAGTTGAAGAATCAAGTTACTCAACAAGTTCCATCACCTACAAATCTAAACATGTACCACATGAACATTAAAGGGAGAGATCTATATCTCTAGAAAGAAATCCAATTGGGTGGTTCCCATCATGTTCATCATCTCTCCAACATAATCAACATGAGGTTCAATTACAAACCACAAAACTAGTTGTAAATCAAGAAGGTAGACCATCATTTTCAACAAGGGTGTATGAGTTAGGGGATAAAATTTGTCACATATAGGAGTGTAGGGCCATTTGTAGAAACATCTAGGGGCACAACCCTAGCTTTTTAAACCCCACACACATGAAGATCAATATGTTAAGAAGTAGAAGAGGATTGCGGATTGTAGGATTGTTCCAGCATGTGGCAAACTACAATGGAAACTGGAGTAGACCAAATTTGAGTTATTAGGACTCAAATTGTTGTGTGAAAGGAATGAAGTAGAAAAGCAAGAGTTAGATAATAAAACTACAATTGCACAACAAGAAGTTCAAGATTTACAACATGACATCTGTGCAATTGAAATTCAAATCAAGAAAACACTTTAGGCTAAGGAGAAAAAGTTGAACCAATTGTGGGTGGAGTTTAGTATGGTAAAATAAAGGAAGGCAACTTTGGAGCAATAGATGTAGTTATAATAGATAATCAAGGGAGAGAGGGAATTGTTAAAAATAAATCAAGACAAAGAGGATGCCAAATATTGGGCCCTAAAAACATAAGTAGATGATATGTAGATTAGATTTGCAACTTTGCAACGAAACAAGGAGAGTCTCCAAGGACAAGTGCAGGTATAAGAGATGAAAACTTTTAAACTCAAGGAGGAGCTTCATAGTATTGTGCATTAGCAGGATGAAGCTATGAAAGAGAAGGACAGAACCTAGGTTGTGTGTAACAAATTGATCTAGAAGCTATAGTCGGACGCAACAAGGTTAAACAAAGTTGTGAACTCAATCACAACCATGGAGCCATATCTATTTAAGCATAAATTGAAATAATATGATAATTTGTTGATGCAGAACACAATTTTGAAAACTAAGCAAAAATCCTTGCAACTGTAGGCATCTAATGTTAACACTTGGTGGAATTTAATTTAGGATACATTTTAAACAGATATGTAAACCTTGTTTGATCAGCACAAAGTAGATGAAGCTAGCTCCAAAAGAAGGCTTAAAGCATACATGGAAGCATATATAGAATTCAAATATGATTCACCTTCTACAACTCATGAGGACAATTTCAATGCTTCATATTTTAATCAATATGAAACAAGTCCAAGTGGAGAGGCTCAAGAAGTTCAATCAAGCTCACCTATAGATTTAAGGGGAGGAGATACTATAGAGGAGGCTATGGATGAATAGATTATAGCACAAGTTGAATAGTAGGTCTCAATAAAACAAGAAGCATAGCAAGTATCTACTCACAAAAAGTCACCAGACTATGGTAGAACTGTTGATGTCTTTCTAACCACCTAGTTTGTTATAACAATTGCAATACTAGCAACTTCACATGAGGAGGGAGATAATGACCATACAAAGACCATTACAAAAGTACAACATCATGAATAACTTCAACAAACTCTATAGACTAGAGAAATTCATGTAATGGAAAAACAGTAATTTGTAGAACCACAAGGTATAGTTACAAATCAAACAACTACATAATAATAAAGAATAAGGGATAGTTTATTTTACATATTATGGGTTATTTTAGTCCAAATTTCTTTAACAAGATTTTGAAGATGGAATCCAAAGTATAAGGGGGTAATGTTAAAGGCACTTGAGACTATATTGTAGTAATCAAACCAAATAAACATAGGGAGTAGGCACTATGATGTCTATTCTAAGACAATTTGGACAAAGTAGGTTCAATAAGTACATGATAATTGAAATTACAACTATTGAGAACGAGTTCAAATGATGTTTTAGGCAAGAAAGTTGGGGATTAAGGCAACTTTGGATATTTTTTAGGGATTATTTTCTAACTATTTTTTTCTTATGTCTAATATTGGGAGTACATAAAAGATAGAAAGCAAAATAATAGTTTTGGAGAGAGAACAATTTTGAGGATGGACACAAAGTTGTTAAACTATGATCTTTGATCTTTTTTTCTTGTATTTTTTTCCATGATCTAATTGTGTCTTTCCTTCATATTAGTATGAAAAGTAAACTATGGCAAAATTATGACAAATTCATAACTATGCAAATACTTGGATGTAGTGTGTGGCTCAAGATGAAGATAGGAAAATGAATAGTTTCTGGCTATAAATAACGCCCTTGTTTAAGATGTTTTCCAATTAGATACTAGCTTAAGTACTCAGGAGGGTGTTGTTGTGTTTGAAGCATTATCTGATGACAAAGACAAATGGTCAAAAATCAAAACAAAGATTAAAAGGGACCCTGATCTAGGTCAAGAAAGGACTAGTCAATTATGGGAACTATTTAACCGGTTTCCTAATGTTTTCGCTTGGCATAAAGGCGAATTAGGGTGTTGCAAGTATGGAGAACACATTGTGGATACTTAAAGTTTTCCTCCCAACAAAACTACACCTGGTATACTTTATTTGTAAGAAAAAATAAAGGTGAAAAAACAAATTGATGTTGTAATTACCTTGGGGAAAATGAGGCCAAGCACGCTAGAATATGCATGGAGGGTCACCTTGCTAGTATAGAAGGACGACAATCATAGATTTTGTGGTGATTACCAACCATTGAACATGCAAATATGCCAAGATTCCTTCCCAATGCCATTAGTTGAAGATGTTTTAATTCAATTGGGTAAATCACAATGGTTATATGCATTGGATTTACAATTTGGTTTTTGGCATATTAAAATGACTCTTAAAGATATGAAAAAATTTACCTTAATTACCAACTTTGGTTTATATGATTGGAATGTCATGCCTTTTGGTATGAAGAATGCCATGCCAACAACACATTCTTTAAGACCATGCATGATGGAAGCCTTTGGGCCTTACATGGACAAGTTTTTAAAGGTGTTTGTAGATGATCTGAATATACACAACATGAGTTGGGAGGAGCATTTGGAACATCTACAATATGTTTAGATGAGGTTAAGGGAAATGAACCTCAAATTGAACCCATGGAAATGTGAATTTGCAAAGACTAATATGACGTTTTTGGGTCATGTTGTGAGTAGCAATGGTATTTAACTAGATCCAAAAAAGATCATAGTAGTGAATGAAATTCTAGTTCCTACCGCTATATCTAATGTATGCACATTTTTAGGTTATGTTAGCTTTTTAAGAACTATGTGAAGGGTTACTCCCACATTGCAATACCACTATTTAAACTCACCAAGAAGGATAATACCTTTGTTTAAAACCTTAATTGTCAAAATGTTTTTAATTTGTTGAAGGTTATTTTGACCTCATTTCCAATTCTTGTGAGGTCAAATTTCATTAAGGTTTTATTCTTGATGTAGATTGGTAAACACAAGGGGTGGAAGCTATTATATTTCAAAAGGAAGTTAGGAATAAGTGGGTTATTGCTTATGCCAGCAAAAAGTTCTCACATATGCATAAAAAGTTTCATCCTATGGAAGGTTCGTGTTATGTGTCAATATGGGGGATATTACATTTTCGTCAATATCTATACATGAAACACTTCTCTTTCCAAATTGACCACAAGCCATTGGAGTGGTTGGCTATAATTTTGTATGCATATGGTAAAAAGGGAAGATGGATCAACACCCTTCAAGACTCTAGTTTTAAGATCATACACTGTGATGGATGCAAACACACCAATGTTGATGCATTAAGTCGTAATCCTGTTGATGTTGCAAAAGAGGATGAAGATTCGAGGAACAAGATTCAGGACTATAGGTAGATGTAACAAGACTTACCTTTAGCAAAAACCTTATGGACAGGAAAAAAGAGTTCAAAGATGGGACTGATGTTGCAATAGCTAAGTGATCATGGATTACTTAACTAGTTGTTCATGATTAAAGTAGAAGATCGTAATGCCAATACAAATGATGAAATCAAAACCAACAATGCACCAGCATTGCACCAACATTAGATTTTGAGATGGTTGAAGTACAAAGATGAGGTGAAATGAAAAAAAAAACAAGATGTGGGATGTGCGGACTCACTAGCAATTGGTTAAAGAGGCTCAAGCTCTAGTGGATGAACAAATTGATCAAGATTAGGTGGAAGAGGATAGTGACTAAGAAAGCTCTCAGAATATGGAGATCTGGGATGATGCAATGAGTATGATGGTGTTGAATGGAAGTCAATTTCTTGTTGAATGCGAGGAAGAAGATAAATCTAATGTTAGCAAACAGATTTTGCATTATTATTGGAGTAATAAAAATCTAATGTTTAAATAATTAATAGTGCCAAGGCCGAATGAGTGATCATAAGTGATTTCTAAAATACACAATGAGATAGGCCACTTTGGGGAACAAAGGACTTTGGTTGAAATAAAAAAATGGTACTTCAAACACAACAAAACTAAGGATGTAAAGATAGTGGTGTGTGCCTATAAACAATGTCAACTTGTCAAGAAAACTAGAAATGTGATTTGAACCTAAGGAGCTCAAAAACATTCCCATTTGGGATCAATTTTATGGAGTTGCTTTTGATACTGTGGACCTCTGCTAAAAATTATGAATGGGAACAAATATATTTTGGTGGCCAATGACCATTACTTGAAATGATGTGAAGCCAAGGTGATTGTTGATCACAATGTTGAAATTGTCGTAAGGTTTTTGGAAGATGAACTCATCTGCAGGTTTAATGTATCGAAATACATTTTAACCAACAATGGTTCTAAATGGTTAGTTGAATTTGATCAACTATGCAAAAATTATGGGATTATACACCAATACACTGCATACAATGGCCTAGGTGCAATGGTATGGCTAAAAGAATTGTCAAAACACTAAGCATGGGTTGATAGTATTGTTTGCCACATTTGAACATGCTCAAGATTAGGACAAACATCTTCCTAGGATCCTTTTTGGATATAGATGTGGGTTTCATGAGAATACTAAATTTTGTCCATGTACATATGCTTCTAACTGCATGGATCCCTAGGTTAAAGGCTAATAATTTTCTGAATCCTCTTGTACATGCATTTGAAACTAATGATGACCCAACTACCATGGCGAAACAAATGCTCAAAAAGTTACAACTCATTGCTAGGGTGCATGGAGAAGTTGTTGAGAATGTCAATCAAGTGCAAGTTAAGAAAAAATGAGCTTATGCATCAAGAAAGGGCAAGTAAATGTTTATGCGGTTTAAGAAATTAATAACTTATGTTAAAATGAATAAACATGGGGAAAAAAAACCTTTGGCTTCTAGCTAAAAGGGATTGTTTCTGTTTGGATGAAAGGGGATGGATCTGTGTGGTGAAGGGGAAGGAAATCCGATTCTGGGATAGGCCTAGGAAAGATCTATAGTTAAACCATGCTACACATGAAGTGTGAAAACTATGGGACTTAGTCTAGTTTGTAAGGGAGATGTTACATTTGTGATAAAAAAAAAGGGCGGATGAAACTCTAAAGTGATGGCACAACACCAACAAATGCCAAAACTAATACATGACAACTTGCTAGTAGTTGATAGGTGATGGTTGATAGGTGAGAATGTTGAAACTAGTTGTTGTTTGCTTTGTTTTTGTGTTTTGTTTGTTGCAGGTTATTATGTGATGGCTCAACTTGTGGTAAAACAACGTTCGACATTTGAAGTTTGGCTTTTTGCTATACCTTACAAATGGAGTTTGGAGGTTTTGCAAGCTGGTTTTGGAAGGCCCAATTAATGGAGCAACTAGGGTGCTGTGGTGCGACATTAGGTCCCCACAGTAATATGGCGGCTTGAGATGTTGATGGTTTTTCCTTGTTGATTAATCAGTCGTAATCTGATGATGGCGCTCCTTTATTGCATGGGTTGCATGGGAGGTTACTTTTTAGGTGATGAATGTGGTGAGGTACTTGGGGAATGGTGGCTGGCCATGATGAGGAAGGATGGAACCGACTAGGACGGGAGGTGGTGGCGGTGCCAGGACGGCGTAACGGGATGGTGAGGCTTCGAATGCAAGCCTGGAGTGGGAGTCAGAGGAGGAAGAAGAGGTGTATGAGTGGGGATCGACAATTCTGGAGGAGGACAGGCAGAGTCTAGAGAATATGAGAGTTTTTGGAGAGATTGCAGAGAAGTGCGCAAGGCATAGCTAGTTGCTGATTTTTCTTCCGCCGCGTTAGTGACTAGTAAGGCCAAGCTCATGAATCTAGGAGGTCAGGTGTAGATGGTGTGTGAGTGAGTGTTGAAAGTCTAAGAGGAGATCTGTGGCATCAAGGGGATCTGTGTGGTATGCGAACTCTGTGTTTTGGGTACTTGAGATTCTATGCAGGAGCTGCGTATGCAAGAGCTTTTAGGAACTTCTTTTCCTTTGCAATAAAATCCATTGTGTGCATCCATCTGTCTGTATGTTGTTGTGACATTTCTCTGAGTTGTGTTCATCTGATCCTCATTCTGTCAGAGTGAGATCCCGAGAGGGTTCAGATAGGTGTTTTGGGTCCCTCTCCTTTTTTGGTTACAGTGCAACTATATGAAATGTTGCCAATCTCTGCAAAAAGACAACTAAATATTAGATTATTATTAGAAGAAGGATAAGATTCATAGAGATGATGGGGGAAGGAAATATCGAGATAATATCATATGTTTTTTTAGTTAGGAATATCTATTAATGTAGTCTAACTTCTAATAAGGAGATCTTGCCTTTGATGAAGTGTGTAAGTATCTTGGATTTGACAATGGAACTTTTATTAATTTCCACCTTCCCAATTTCTCGATCATCAATTGCTTCTCCCTTTAATGGTTCCACGTGAAAACATCTTTTGGGTATCTTGGCTCTTAAAAGCACATCATGTTTGGCACCACACAACGTATTTAGTTGTTCCAACATAGCTTCCTCATCATCCACCAAGGGTGGATGCACAAATGGGTGGACCAATTTGGGTATCACGCAAGCCAATTCTACCTTGTGGTTGTATTTGCAATGCCCATGTCATTTCATATGTTTTTAAATTTATTAAACTTGATTTCGTTTAAAGATCTTAACTTGAATATCTACATGATGCACAAAATAGTTTTTTTTTTCTTTTTTTAAAATCATAAAAGTCATTGGCTTTTGAATTCAAAACTCATGGATTACACCTATGATTGACATTTCTATGTGGAATATGCTATGGTCCATTGATTGATGGGGTGTGTGTTAGGGACTTGGAATTAATAAGATATCATATCAAAAAAAGTAAAAACAAAATAAATATTGAGTTGAATTTTAAAACTATATTTATGGACTTTTGAATGGGCTAATCAAGAACATTTTTTCATAAGTCCATATCATATTAGAGGAAGAAATGTTTTATGATTTTTTTGCTTAGATGCTTAAAGAAATAGGAATTCTAGATGTGCCATTAACGACATGGAAAAAATATGAAGGAAATCAATGTAAACTAATGTAAACTAGTTGTAATTTTCAAAAATTGACCAAGATTTTGAGTAAATAGGGACTTTGGTTCTATGGCAAATCGGTCCACCCATTTATGCATAGTGCCCCAAGACTTCCAAGTAGTTGTTGGCAGAAAATAGTGTTTTACCATCCTTTCCATGCTTCCAACATTTGTTTTCAATATGTCCCATGCCAAAACAATACCCACATCTCACCCCACAAAGCTTTGTCTTATGTGGAAGACCACATTTTGCACATTTTGGTTTTAGGTCTCCTATATGCAAGTAGGCTATAACAATGTGATTAGTAGACCTTCAAATCTATCATATTGTAAAATTATTAGCTACTTGTGGTAGTGTTCCAACTCCAAACAAAAAAATCTTAAAATATTTGATAAATGATTCATTTAAAACAATTACTTGTTTTTCCAGTGTAGTGTTAGTGTTTATACCCTTTTCCTATTCTTCTTTGAAAGGCTCAAATGGAATCTTTCCCAATTTTCCAAACACTTTTTCAACATCCTTTGCAGCTACAAGTTTCTTTTCAACATTTCTGTAAGTTATCACCATACACAACTTTTTAATTTCAGGCCACAAATATGCCAAAAACCTCTTCCTTTGTTCATCATCTTTTATCTTACCTTTCCTAAACAACTAATCTAATTGGGCCAAATACAATTGGATTTGATGTCGGGGTTCCTGTTTAAGTACATCCATTTTCATTCCTATATAGTTCATCCACCTCCACATCATTAAATTTTTGCTACATTCTAATCTTCATTTCATTCCAATCAATAAGAGGTGCAAGTTGCAACTTCTTGAACCAATCTTTTGCTTTACTTTGTAGTTGAACTTTGCAATTTTGTAAAGTTTGACTTCATCATATCCATCCACCCTAGGTGCCATCTCTAGCTATTTTATCCAACCTAAGACATCCTCAAATTCCTTCCCTTAGAATAGTTCATCCATGCATTTAGGGCTACACCTTAACCAATCAATCTCTAGGCCTAAACCAACATTCCATGTTAGGGATGAAAATTTTGACAAACCTATTCTCCTCTTTGGTAGGGATGGAACCCAAATGTCACTTGGATATGGAGGTATTTTTTTGTGCGCAAATTCCAAATGTATAAAACCACAAAGAGATGGTTGAGAAATTTTATTTGTTGTAATAGTTTTTCCTTTGTTTTAACAATTATTTTCCCTCACTATAATAGCACACAAAAACTTCACTCATCATCATTGGCACTCACACTCAAAGTTTTGATTAGTACATTCCTTGTCATTCTTTACTACCATTACCATGTTATTGTCAATTTTGTTACTGAAACATATATCATCACTCCTTGCACATATACAAACTATTGTCCCTATTACATTCTTGCAAACCTCCTAACTTAGTACATATGCTTCACATCCACAAAATTCCACCTTGAGGATTTGATCTTATTCCTACAATTTGTCTTTATGCTTGAGCTTGAAAAACTTAGTAATTCCTCCTAACAAAGGAAGCTTTGAAGGCAACCACACATCACTTACTTTGGGAATTATGTTAGATTCTTCAAATAGCCTACGCTACCTTTTAAACTAAAGTGTAAGGCCACCTTTTGGTATAGGAAAACCTAGAGTCTCATGAGTTGAGGAAGGTCCAACTCTAATCATCAATAGATATCATTAGCCACAATTCAATTCGTATATAAAATCCCAATAATGCAACACCAATAATAAGGTTTCTAAGTCTTGTTTTTTTCAAATCAAAACCCATAATTTGGAAAGTGATAAAACCAACGATATGCAATACCAATGATCTAGGAGGTGGGTATCTTCCAAACTATCGTTGATCAAACTACATAATTGTGGTTCTACTACTCATATTGTTAAGCCAAGATCTCCATTTCCCTTCCACAACGATTGTTGCCCAAGTAAAATCAAACCTACTTTAATATTAAAAAACTAGGGACCCCAATTTCCCACTTTATAAATGAATTAGTGATGAAAGAAAAACACATAATCCTTGCACTACACCAAAATGTGTTCAAGTTCACTATGGGTTTCACTAGATTTTGAATGAATTTGAACATTTTTACCATGGTGAAATTAGTGAACCCCTTAATGAATGAAAACCAATTACTTCGGACAGTGAATTAATTCACTAGTACCTAATGAAACAAGGTTATTCTTAAGTGTAATACAAATTTACCAAACCATTCACTTGCTAGTTAATTAACTAAGTAATATAGAAATTAATTAAATTTAAATTATTAGATATATAATATTATTGATAATTTCATGATTTTTTGGCCTATGAGTTATTGACACATGTCATTACTAGGTTAAGTTTAAGAACCTAACCTAGGTACGTAGACCACATAATCAACCTAAACACATATTCTAGGGAACTAGATAGGAAAATATTTGGTCAACTTACCCTTGTTGACCACACACACATCACTTATCAAATTTGATCCCTTGACTTTTAAAATGGAGGCAAACACCCTTACCATTAAGCCACCCCACTTATTGTGATTATATGTTACGTTACATTTTATTTATCAAATATTTCATTTTAAACATTACAAAAACATAAACTTTGAAAATTCATATCTTATTGAAATTTTGTCCAAATGAAATTATTCGAATTTACTTTTTTTTAAAAATTCAATAATGTACATAATTACATTTATTTCCTTTTGAAAATGTAAAATCATTTGAACAATATTTTTTTTGAATATCATTATTCAATATCATTTCAATGATCATTTTTTTGATTTTTTTTAATAAATAGATTTTTTGTTAATATAATAATACTACCTATGCTAGGTTACTTTCAACTATTATAGGGTTACTTTCATTAATCTAAATTATTTCACCTTACATTATTTATGGCTATTTATGGTTATTTTAAATTACTTTTGACTATTTTAGCCTATTTCACCTTAAGTTATTTTCGGCTATTGTAAGTTATTTTTGGTTATTCTATTTTTTGGTTATTATAAATTATTTCACTTTAGGTTATTTGTAGTTATTATAAGTTACTTTTTATTATTCTAAGTTATTTCATCTTAAGTTATTTTCGACTATGTGAAGTTATTGTTAGTTACTTTTGGCTATTGAAAGTTATTTCACCTTATGCTATTATTGACAATTTTAGGCTATTGTAAATTATTTCACCTTAAATTATTTTTGGCAATTTTAATATATGGATATTAGTGGCTATTGGTTGTCCTTTTATTGGGACTATTATTGGTTATTAATGATTATTTTATTAATGGTTTTTGGTAGTTATTATATTGGTGGCTATTAATGGCTATTTTATTGTAGGCCATCGATGACTATTTTATTGGTGGTTATTAACAGTTATTTTATTAATGGCTATTGCTGGTTATTCTATTAGTGGCTATTAGTACCTATTTTATTAAGGGCTATTAGTGGTTATTGATGGTTATCCTAAGTTATATTACGATTGTTAGTGATTATTGTATTATAATTTATTGTTGGTTATTCTATGTTATATTACAACTATTGGTGACTATTTTATTACAAATTATTTTTGGATATTCTAAGTTATATTATCATAGACTATTGGTAGTTATTCTGTTGTAAATTATTCTATTTTTCTTTCATAGGCTATTATTGGTTATTCTAGGCTATTTTACCTTGGGTCATTATATTATATTTTAGATTATTTTAAGTTATTATATTTATGATAAAATAATATACAATAACATAAAGTAAAATGACCTTGAATAACCTAAACTATAACTTGAAATAACATATGTTAACTTAAAATAAAATAACCTAAAGTATAGCCTAAGGTTAGTTGAATAATTTAATTTAAAATAACTTAAAAGCTTATAATAAACTAGTTAAGATATTTTAAAGTAGAATAACATATAATAGTTTAGGGTATATTAATTTATAATAACCTATGATAACTTATAATAATGTAAGGTATAAGTTAAAATAACTAAAATAGCTTAAAAATATATGTGGTATATTATTAATTAACATGTATAGGGTATTTAAAACAACATATAAATAAATTATTTATTACAATAAATTATAATAGTGAATTATGTCAACTAGTAATAAAACACAATGTTTACATAGTGATATTATAGTGAAATAACTTTAACCAGGGTGAAATCATTAAAATGCAATGAACTTATTTCATTTTTAACGTCCCATAGTGATTTAGGTTAATGAATTGCACCTCACTTTTGTAGTAGTGTTATGTAATAGATCTATGAATTAAAAATAAAAACACAAAGCTTTTGTTCAAAGAAATTTATGACTATAACTAACCTATGGGCCTCCAAAGATCAAATATCTTGATTTGATTCTTTCAAGCACAACTGATCCTATTTTATGGCAACCTTGGTTGTAATCAAATATAAACCCCCAACTCCTATAAAGTTGTTTCCACAAATGTACCACACAATCCACAACAAAAGACCACAACATCACGCATATAAACATAAACATAAGTTATAGAATTAGCCTTGGTAGAAATTAAATATGAAACAAAATTCTAATGTCACAAAAAAATTTGTCCTTTAAAAAAAAAATTCCTAGTTTGATGTTTCACTTCGGAGCTCCTAATTAATAGGTTTTTTTTTTTTCCCAACCATAGAAACAAACAACATCGTGACAACAAAAAATACCACAATATTGTGCCATAAGGATTGCTCTTGAAATCCTTTGAACCCCTCATCATTTCCTTGGAGTGACCCCTATAAGTTAATACTAATCATGTTGTATTTTTGTTGAAGCACATGCATAATAGAGAAAAATGCAAATAGAAGAGAAGTTAAACCACACTAATAGATATTCATAGCTAAAGAAACAAATGACATTATCATGATACTTCCTTCCCCCATCATCTCCAAAAATCCTATCCTTCCTCCAATAATAATATGATATTTTGTTGTCATTTTGTAGATATTAGCAACACTTCATATTGTTGCACCCTAGTTGTTGCATTAATTGAGCCCTCCAAAACCAACATGCAAAACCTCCAACTCCATTTGCGATGAATAGCAACAATCCAAACTTCAAGTGTCGAACATCATTTTATTACAAGTTGAGGTGTTAGGCAATAACTTGTAATAAACAAAACACAAAAGCAAAGCAAACAACAACTAGTAATAACACCTTCACCCATCAACCATCACCTATCAACTACTAACAAATTGTCGTGTACTAGCTTTGGTAGTTGATGGTGTAATGCCATCACTTCAAGTTTCATCCACACCTCCTTTTTCATGACACCATCATCATTCGCAATGATAATGAGACCAATAGTTTGAAAGTAACAGGTAGCAATCAGTAGCCAAGGGTTCCATTAGTGCTCGTAACATAGGTTTTGGTCTAGAAAAAGATGTCACATTCTTTGTTCAATTGTGCTTGCATTCATCCAATGTGGTTTCCTAAATGCAAATGAAATTGGAGCCATTGCATTTGGAACCACCCCAATCTTTCCTAGTCTTTCATCAACTTCAGTATTCTAGGTGTGAAATCTAAGAAGGGCTAAAATGAACCAACACCCCACAAGTGCACTAGATGAAGGTTGCATCATGGATGTTAATTGGTTAGGAAACAATTTTCTGTTCGGTTCCAATTCCTTATTTAACCATGGTGGCTAGCTTAGTTATTTTTTCCAATACTTACAGATGCACACCCATCTGCAAGTTATTAGTAGGTAGGTAGTAATAACTAATGTTACAATTGGGCAAGTATTTCATTTTGGAATATCAATTGGATCTAAACATTAAGGAAAAAAAACTTGAAAGAACTATTCAAGTCCATGTGTTTGCATTTTTAAGTTTTAAATAATAATTCAGGTTTGGGTTTTTGAAACCCATTAATAAGTGGGTATGAGGCAAAGGGGGGGGGGGGTTTGGTTACAGAATTTACGTGAGTATATACTTAGTTTTTGAACAAAAACCTATATGGGTATATTCTAGTTACTTGATTAGGTTATTTGACATACCCCTTTTTAAAATTGTGTCTCAAGTTTTTGACAAGTAGAAAGCCCGTAGATCTTTTCATTTTTAAAGCAAAAAATATGCAACACACATTTACAAGCTCAAGTTTTTGATAGATACAAAGCCCAAGTCTTTACATTTTTTAGGCAGAAAATACATTTACAACAAAAAAGACACAACCTAAAGGGATTTTTTTGAACTTTCTTTAACTAAACAAATATTACTTACACCTAAATAATTAAACTCCCTTGAAAATGATTACTAAATGGTGAATCAAAATACAAACTTTTATCATGTTATGTTTTTAAGTCTCCTTTGTTCAATCTTCCATATAGTCCTCAAATCAAATCTTTAAAAAATACCAATAGATTGGAGATTGGAAACATAATGCAAAGACACAAATAAAACACATGACACACAATTGATAATCAAGACAATAAGTAGCAACTAACAACCAACACATAAAACATACAAGATCATTAATGAACTACACATCAAACTTCTATAAAACATAGAAGCAACACATTAGAAATACAATATATTTCCAAGACACACAAAAGCCATACACAACAAAGACATTTGAAACTTGAAACCTAACACTTGACACACATAAGATTAAAAAAGAATACATCAAGCATCCAAGCAAGACACAAACAAATTGTTAGCCCCCTCAAAATGTGGAATCATGGATGAATTTGCTTAAAACCCTAAACCCTAATAGATGGTTCAATTCATCATTTTCAACTACCAACATAACATGGACACCAACCTCCTACATAAAGAAAATATTAAAGGGTTTCATTTAAGTCTAGGAAATCTTCACAATTAATTTCATTTTGGAATTTAGCTTATAGTTCAATTGTCAAATGTAGATGCAAATTTAGTGGGTTTCATGTGGCATCCATGGATCAAATGGCCAATTTTGTTGACAAAATTCAACATATCCAAATTCTTTGTTTATAGGTGGCATCCACAAAGTGTCATAAAAATTTTAGCAATGGAAAATATACATTATATTTCAATTTGGCTAGTTAGGATGTTAAAAATATGCTACATTAGAAGAACAATTGTTGGAAACTTGTGTTTTTCCTTGCACTACCAAGATAATGCACAATTGTAACTTTCTACATCAATAGGAAACCAATGGAATCCAACAAGTTCCCTTGACATAATGTCCTTGTATGTGTATGTTATTGTTGTTGTGGTGTGGAATAGACCTTCAAAATCAACTTGTGAGTGAAGATTACAAGTTGTTTCAACCCTGTCAGGCATCAACAACAAATTTATATCATATTCAACAATCACAACAACAATAATTTCACAACCCACATACATTGTAACCAACAACATGGTTTTAAACCTTGGACCAAACATTAAAACCAACATATTATGACCCCTTTTCATGTCACATGTATGCATAAGAGAAATGAAGGGTGAAAAACCTTTAAAATATGTTAATTCATTCAAACCATGAACTCTTGCAACTCAAAATCGAACACATTCTTTTCAACAAGGTTGTCAGGAATTGGCCTAAAAGTCAACTCTTCTTGAATGTCTTAGCAAGTTGATATTACAAATTGTAGACCATATTTATCAACCAATGCCCACAACTTTAGTTCACAAGTAAAGATACTTGGGGACAAAACTTTCATGATTGCTTCACAAACATCCCACATTCTTGGAAAATACACACAAGATTGCAATGCCATAGATTGGCTATTAATTATAGCATAATACAATGGCATTTTGAAAAATTAATGCATATTGAAATAATAATATTCAACTTGCAAACCTATAAAATCAATGAGAGAAAAAAATTAGAACACTTGCACGAACCACATAAAATGCATTTGTATTTTAAAACTACAAAACAATGTAAGAAATCAAATAAACCCTTACCTCATCTTCATGGGCATGTTTAAATTTTCGGGTTTCAATCCAAAGCCAATGCAAGTCTTATCCCATGTTTGTTTGCCTTTGCCCAAATTTTTTGGGCCATGTAATACATTTTTGGATGGCACCTTGAACAACTTTTATAAACGTGTAGTTCAAACCAATAGATACATTTTCATTTATAATAACATATTAGAACATTTTTGAAAGTGCATGCCCAAGACATGAGCCATCAAATGGTTCTAACAAACCCAAGCATGACACAATAACATTTAGGGCACTTACATAAGTTTACAAGTTAGACTTTTCATCCTTCACATAAGCAACTATTTTTTCAGTTAAAACAAACTTGTTTAATAGCTCTTGCAATCTAAGAGCCATGGTTATGTTGTTTGGTTCTATCACTTCAAATAAGTCAATAATCACATGTTTTACCTCCTAGTCATTGGAGATAAAGTTGATAACCATAACAAACATGCACTACAAAAAATCACAATTTTTCCAAAGGTTCAACTTGACTAAAGTGTTCACATTAACTTAAAGGATGTCAAATTTGATTAAAGGCATGAGGCATGAAAGACACATGATTCTTTTGGTTTTTTTTTTGGACTAAAATGATCATTTTGACCAAATGTTAAGTTTTACATCTTATCAAGAGGGACAATTTTTTTAAATGGTTCATCAACATTGCCATGGCTTAGTTAATCAGCCATACTAAATGGCCATGTTTAGTCAAATTGGCCACATTAATTTGGTTAGCTGGCGTACTTATCATGCATATTAGGCTACCTAGATACCTACTTACCTAACACACACCTACTTATGTCCTACCTACCTATCTATTTATCTACCATCTACCTATTTATCCACCTACCTACCTACTTAACATTTACATATTTACCTACTTGGTTACTTATTTATCTACTTACCTATCTATTTATGTACCTATTTACCTACTATCTACCTATTTATTTATGTATTTACCTATCGATTTATCTATCTACTTACCTACCTATATTTTACATAAGTAGGTACATACATCTAAAACATGGGTAGATAGGCATGTGTACCTACTTATTTACTTGGTTAGTTACCTACTTACCTATTTATGAAAAAATTGAAATTCAAATGTTATAATACACATTGACAAAAAATTTCATTGAAGGTCAAGGAAACATGTTAAATCCATTTGATATCATATTGTTTTACAAAGTGGTGTGATGGTTTGATGGTCAAAACATTGGTGTGAAACCAATTTGCAAAGAGACCAAGGTTCAATCCCCTTTGCTAACATATATTATGTGGAGAATGTATATTCATATGTATACCTTGTACATGTGTGGAAATGTATAGTACTTAAATGGTTTGTGGATAAGTAAGTCATGGGTGGGTGGTAGGGTAGGTACTTATTATTTATTAATTACATTTTTATTATTAAAAAATTGGTAGGTAGGTACCTACCTATCAACATGGTATAAATACATAAATTTTATTCATATTAAATAATTTTAAAAATCAAGCTATTTTTTAAATTAATGTTTTTTGGTTGCCCAATTTTTTTATTCAATTTAAGTAGTCAAAAATACCATCTTATAGTCAATTAAAAAAAAACCACCAATCAAGTTGGATGTGTTTAAATTGACTTGTTTAGTATAACCAAATGTCAAAATGAATGGTTTTTGGTCTAGTTTTCTAGTCAAATAAATAATGATTTCTTGTAGCAATGTCATGCATTCCTTTTGACATCCATAAATCAAATGTGCAAAATGGTTAAAAAATAATTAATTGATTCCAGCTACACATACATATCATGGTTTTTTCTACTAAATTAGGTTGAACGTTTTCAACAAAAGTTTTTTTTGATGGGAAGACAATTCATGGACACAAAATGCATGACATCCTTTAGAGCCAAATGGATTCAATAGTCTTTATAAACAAGAGCCCTTTAACCATGAAGAACATCAAATTTTCTAAAAAACCCATGTGTCTTGGATGATTTTTTTTGAATTTACTATTAGTAGAAAAATATCTAGATATTGTAGATGAAGATACATGTGCTCTTTTTATGTTGGCTTCTTGATCAAATGGAGTTTTTTGCCAAGGCAATGTTAGGATCTTCTACCAACTTTTTCATTAAGGAAAATGATCAACATCAACATGTTTTCTCATGGTTGTTATGCCATTAGTCTTATGGTATGTAATCGTTTTTTTCTTACACTTAGTGTGCATGGCTAGAATTTCATGACCGACATAATTATTGTGGCAAATAATACATTTCATGATTTGGTTATGATCTAAATCCACAAGTTGTTGTTGTTGACTTTAAAAATTATCGAAGTCAATGAAGTTCAATAATGTGGCTTCCAAAAAAATCTTTATTTCTACAAATTCTTCAAGTGCATTTCAATGATGTATGCATCATCATGCCTTTCGACATCAACAACTTTTGTAATTTCTAGTTCCCCACCTTTGCAAGCAATGTGCACATTGCCAATACTACTATTGTCATATTGTACAAAAGCTAGAAGGACTTCTTCATTATAACTAACATCATGCATACTAACAATGTTTAGGATAAGACATGAAAAAATAACCATAACCAACAAAAAATAAAACAAAAAAAACTTGTGAATTCTTCACAAATTTACCTAAACCTTAAACACAAGAACAACAATCAAGATGTGACATGACTTTAAGGTTTAGGAAAGGGAGGTTTAAGGTTTAGGGTTTAGAGAGTAAATTTTTGAAGGTCTTCCCCCATTCGCATAGCTTCATGCATGTGAGTAAAAGTTGAAAGGATGAAGTGCAAAACCAAGATTTATTTTCATGGTTTGGTGAAGGTTGACAAAGCAGATGAACAAATAAGCAAATGAGTAGGCACAATAGCTATTAAAAATAGGAAATAGAAAGAACTTCTTACACCCTTGCTACTTCATAAATGCATATTCAAGCAAAACTTGCAACACAGTGCAAAACAAACGTTACAATGAAAAACAACAAAACTCCAAGATCAAAGACCAAAAAGGAAAAAACACTATCATCAATCAAAGTCGCCATAGATGTTGAAAACCTTTGTCCTCCCCCACCTTTGCAACTTTCATAAAATTACTTTTCACCAATGAATAAATTATAGTGTAAAAAATAAAAACCAATGCAATGTAATTTTAACACAAAGGAAGTTGTAAAGCTCTACAACAATTTAAAATTTTCTATTTCACCAAGCTCTATATTCACCATGCTCCTTTGAAAGAACTTGATTTGTCCTAAAAAGCTCCAATGGCAAGTAGGTTGTATTTACAATTTTGATGGTGCATTGTACGAAACTCAAAGTGAACATTGCATTTTGCAAAATCAAAAATCACTTGTGAAAGATGGAGACATAAAAAATAATGATGATGAAACCCTGCTAATCATAAATAAATCAAAGCACCCAAAAAAAGGGGAATACAAAAAACAAAATGGAAGGACCCACATCCAAAAAGACAAAAAATCCACCAAAAAAGGTGAACCACAAAGGGAACATCAAGTTCTCGAACCCCTTCTTGTCACGAGAAGCATATCAAATAAGGAAAGTGGAGGACCTCTTGAAAGGACACCTAGCATAGAAGGATTTTCATCTACTGCAATAGCACATTTCAAAATAGAAACTACCTACACAAGTTGTAACGCTAGTATAAAATGTGCGCAAAATTGATAGAGGAGGGCTTCCAATGCCCTTTGCTCCCCATGCCATGTTGGCACATTGATTAAGAAATATGTTTGCCTTCTGGTGTAAACATCCAAAAACTTTTACAGCTAGAGGGAAAATCATGTCCATTGGGAACCGATCATGATAAAGACCATCCTCCACTTGAATTGCAATTGTCATCGCAACCCCATGAAAAAAAACAACCCATGAAACTAAATCAACTCAAGTGGGGTTAGTGATGACAACGTTTGCCAATGTATAGACACCATTGATAATAACGAATTGTTGATTCAACAACACGAAGATTGTACGGTAGAAAGTGAAAGGACATGGGTCTACTTTTGGGAGACATGAAATCTCACATTTCTTACAATGATCGCAAAAATATCTCACACAACATTATTTGAGGCTGTCCTCTCCCCACCATGTGCATAGCAAAAAAGATGGATCACTGTGAAAAAATGCAAATTGCAAACAAAGATTGGAAGCTACAAAACCCAAAACCCTAACCCTACTATAAGGGTATAAGATGACTACTAAAAAGATATGAATTTGGGTTATTTTCCCCTAACTTGGGTATGGTTATTTGTATTTGAGCTTATAAAAGGTCTAGTTATGAGGTGAGGCTAAGTACCAATTTCTTGAAAAGCCCATGTCAGAAGCAAGGCCAAGTTTTTAAAAAAACAATGTCCAGTGGTCATATATATATATATACACATATATATACCTTATAAATACCCAAAAATCAATAGTTTACCCACCCAACACTGGTAACAAAAGCCCTTGCCTATGTATAGTCTATAAAACATCTACTTACCTAGTATTTGCTTATTTTCTCACATATCTAACTATATACATATAGTATCTACTTCTTATACAGAAAGAGTTACAAAGGTGAGAACAGATCTTACCTCAGTTGAGATTCACCCACAACCAAGTCATAATGCGCATCCAGTGGATGGTTCACTGGTGGGTGCTAGTTCACTCTGGTCCCTAGGAAGCCCAGAACCATTTTTTTTCAACCTATGTGAGGAACAAGGAAAGTTGGGTCTTCAGCATATACTATATACTATATATAGTGCGCTTGGGCATTAAAACTTCAGAGAAGAAGCAGACAAAAATAATAGCAACCCATAAGTAGATATGATCATAGGATCCTCTGCTGAGTTCTAGTAGGCAAGTAGATCCCTGGAAACTTGGAAGCCCTGCACAATCTTCCACTGTACTAGTAGTAATTACTTATATTACTAAGTAGTAGTGCTCGGGGAAGAACCTAAAGGTATGCTTGTTGCATACAAGACCAGTGTCATGTGGGTATGAAATCCAGACGCAGATCCCCCATGGTTATCAGGGCAGTTCTTATTATTGATTCCCACAATTCTAAAAAATGAACTGGTTTTCATATATAACCACGGTTCTCAAAATTTTGAAAAATCAAATAACCATGTGTGAAATCTCCAGTTCTTTACAGTTTCTTTCATGAAAAGTCTTGGTGCCTTGATGTTGTTAAGAAACGACCTGAACCAGGAGTTCTTTGAGTCTGATTTTTTCGCCCTCCCAAAAAGCTGATACTGAAGGTTCTCTAATTCTGACATATTTTACCCAGAACCAATGGTTATTACCAAAATCAAATACCTGTCCAACACTGTACAAGACCTGATCTTGAGGCAGGTGACTCTGGAATACTTGTTGGGCTTCTCTGTTGGGTATCTAGTTTTCTACTCCTGAGTATGGGGGATTTGGTCTTGCATGGACCTGGCAGAAACATATTTCTTTCCTTGCTTAATTTTCTCTTCATACCCGTACCCACTCCCCAATGTGACCAAACACTAAACAGTTGTTGTTGCCTCACACTTTTGCCTCTTTTTAGTTCCACAATTGTAAGCTACAAAAACTTAGGGAAAACAGTCGAGCTATTCGAAAAGTAACCCTGTCTTCACCCTGTCTTCGGGCCTTCTTTCACCCCCTATCGCCTCTTGCAGTGGTATCCCCTAAGTAGAGACATTTTATTAAATCTCAGTATGAAATGCTGAAACTCGGCATTTAATGCACAAGGTTCGAGACTAATTATAGTAGTTGTATAGTAGGAGCAGTGAGAATATATGTAGCAGCAATGGAGTTGCTCATGAAAAAGGAAAGACAGGATGATCCTCAGTTTATCATCAAAATTGATGGTTTTCCGAGTTTCATCCCCTGTAGAATGGTAATGTACTTTTATGCAGGTTTTAAAAAAATCTCACCCTGTGTATGACCAAACTTAGGGTTCTGGCGCTGTATTTTTCTTACATCACGGATAACTTTGTCGTTTAAACAACTTATTAAACAACTAGGTATTCATAGGCGGATCAAATTCTAAGAAAATATTTATGACCCCATTAGTGTTGAAGTCATGTCTGCTGTGTTTAGCCACATGACATTTCACCCCTATGCAATATCTGTGGGGAATGCCCAATACCTGCTTCAGCAAGCATGTAAACAGTGAAATCAAGTGCGTGCTTGATTCTTTCCTAAATGGGTCACACACAAATCTAAATTGGCCCTTCTTCATCAGTCATATGAAAGATTCATGCCAAGCAGAGCAACAAAGTTAAGTGTGCATTGACAATCATTTGTACTTCTCCTCAGAAGCCCCAGGGAGTTGACCTAGTTTGCCCATTGTTCTATTCTATCCTTCATTTTTCTTTCTTTAAGAAAGAAAGAAAGAGAAGGATGCCTGGAAAGAAACATTATTACTATGTTGGTGGGTCCACCAATTGCCACAACAAATTAACGTGTAGCAAAGTTTGAGCATACACCAAGTTATGAGAATGGATCCCACAACCACTTACCTTGAGCATCGGCCCAATTGAGCATCGAGCTATCTGTGTGATGTGTGTGATTGTAGCGTCACGAAAACATAGATTTTGCACTTGAGACATTTTTGTTGTTGAGAATTACTTATGTGAGTTTCACATAGGACAAATCTACACAAGAAGATGAGCAAAACATGATTTGTTGAGCTGATGGGGTACAAGTCCAACGACCACAAAAAAAATTCTTTGGTTACGTGGGGGTATTCTACAGCACCCTTTTGCTTTTGGTTTTTTTATTCTTCTCAAAGTTCCAAAGCTATTTGTCCACTACTACTTGGCTCCTAGCCAGATATTCTCCACTTCTGAATGGTTCAAACTTCATGGCCAACCAAACTTTTGAAGTTAGACAATACATGTGGATTCATTTCCCAAGACCCGGTTTTTTTGCACCAGCTTGTGCTTACTCTATAGTCCAACCATTTGTAGAACACCCCTAGAAAACATTGAGAATATAAAGTAATCAAAGGCATTTTTGTTTTTCATTTTGTTTTTTTGAAAATTTTCATTCATGAAAAAGAAAGTTCATCCATAATTTGGATGATTGTTGGATTTCAACCAATCTCATCATTGAACATGGTCAAGAACAAACCCATAACAATGGATTGGACGTGTTTGGCCCTACGAGTGAACATGTTTGTTAATGGACAAACAAGGTTTAATGACCATATGTAAAAGATTGATGTGAAATCATGGCATGTTGTCATTTGGAATTAATATGTAGTTTTCAAATTAATTAATTTATAAAAATAAAAATCTCAAATTAATTTCCATTTTTAACAAAATACATTACATCATACATGGATGGATTTGCAAATCATTTGAACCATTGGATTTCTAAAGAGGATAATGATATGTTTGGGATAAATTCAATAATTCTAATACAAAAGTTCTTGGAGGTCGTTGATAAGCACATGTGTGAATGGAAATAAGAGGCATGTGACGAGTCGTTGGCTTTCAAGATCTTGCATAACACCAATCATGATAATGCGTAAGTTTTGTGGAACATAGATCTAATAACTATTCAATGTAAGGATCAAATGTGTGCACTTAGCACCTCCTTTCACCCTTGTGTGTACCATATTGATTAATCCATATGGGAATGAAATGCCTTCTCCCCCTTTATTTCTTGAACCCCTTAATCATGTGGGCAAATTGCTCCAAGACACAAGGGTACATATATCACCCCTACTTTCTATTCTTGTACTATGTTTTGGTTTTTACTTCCAATTATTTCATTGCCTTCACCCCTTTCCCTTATCATCTCATATCAACCCCCTTTTTTTCAAGGCCCAACTTCACTTGACCTTATGATGCCTCACTTTCAAACCCCATCAATCCTTCAAACTGTCATCTAGGCATAATTTCAAACCTCGCACCATTCATAGTTAATTTAAAAAGTTTAAATTCCATTCCCTAATGAATGCCATATGCATCTGATGGTTGTGAATTCACCCAACGAGGTTTATTTAAACATCACTGAAAGAAAATGGAGTTTTGTAACTTGCCCTACAACTCAATTTTCTAGTTACAAAGGTCATTTGCAATTCCACGTATTTCTACACCTTGAGTCTTATCAAATGAGTTACATTAATTGCCCTAGACATGTCATAACATATGTGATCACGAAATACATGCAACTCAATTATAAGTAAGTGTCCAAGTTGAAAGTTTTGATGACAGATTGATAGGGAAATTTGAGTTGGTACCAACATGGTGCTTATGTGGATCATGTGCCACATTGGATTGGTAAAAAAAATCAACCCACTTTGTTGTGGTGTTTACATGGATCATTGTTCATCAACATTATGGATGAGATTTTAATATTGCAAACCAACTAAATTGTAACTTTAAGAAACATTCATGATATTAACTTGTAACTATTTGTGATAAAAAAAACTATTATGAAACTGATAAAACATTATTTTGTGACTAAAACTATTAATTTGGAATAGTTTTTGAAACTTTTTAACAACTAAAGATTTGGCAATAGTATCATGTTGTAACTTATGTGGAATTCTAATTATATTGTTTAGTAAATTTGCAAATATTGTGATGCCATGATACTATTTTTCACATCATGCCCAATAACCTTTGCATGCATATTATAGTTGTGCAAATTGTGATACATAAAATTTTCATTTTGATTATAATCAAAGTATGAATTGACTATAAATCTATAATGTTCAAGTTATGTATGTCAAAGGTTTTGTTCTTCCCATACAAAAGGTCATCATGAAGATGATAAACTTTCAACAATCAAATATTTTCATTTAAAACACTTAGATTGTATTTTCATTTTGTGAGATATCTTCTTCTATTTTGTTGAAATGAAATAAATCACAATTCTTTCATTGCACATTGTTTGCTTTTGAAATTTGGCATATTTTTATATTCAACATTATCATTTGTGAAATGAAGTCAATAACATATAGATAAACTTGTATTTTAGAAGGTATCTACATCTCCATATTTTCAACCTAAATAAAACTATTTTACAATTGTAGTATCACAACTTTGTTCTGACAAGTAACATACATAAATATTGATAATTAATTTATCATAAAATAATTCCAAAACAATAATAGATTATAATTTGACACATATTAAACTACAACCTATATTTGCACACAATGGTGGTTTTCAAAACAAAATGCATTGCATAATTGGAGTATTGAGGTTAAATTTCACCTTAGTTGGTTTTTGTTTCATCAATTTGTTTGGCATTCCTTTTTTTACAAGTTTTCATTTGGTTTATTACACAATGAACCACAACACATTTAGTGAAATAATTGTTAGCAACATAGCAAAATTGTATAACATCATATGCATTTTATTTTAAGATTATATTTTTCTAACATAATTAACATTTTTATTTAAAAATCAAGTTACCTTGTATATACAACTTTGATTTTAATGGACGCAAACATTATCAATAAGGCCTTATAACACAAACTATGAAAGTTATCATAAATGCACAAAATAACATTTGTGTTTTAAAAAGTAATGTTATTTCAACTTCACTTTTCACACTAAGATTCAAATGTTTAAACACAAAAAAAGACCACATGTTTGTCAACACCAAATTTTTCACTCTTCCCAAATCCTTTGTCATTATAAGTAGCATTTCACAAGTTGATTTGTAAACAAAATGAACACCATTTTTCTTTGATTAACATAAACAAGAAAACATTGATGGAATTTCAAGCCTTCACATTTTGAAATGAACAATAAGACTTGCAACAACTTTTCATCTTTAGTTGTAGATTGAAAGCCAAAAAGGAAAAATAAATAAATTATGTAGCATATATGATAATTACGTCATCAAAAATAAAATAAAGTGCAAATTTAAATTAAAAAAATCTTTTCTAGTTCATTTCAAGAACAAACATATGTGCATGAGAGTTGATGATGCAATAGAAAAGATTTACTAGCTCAATACCACATGTCACTTGCTTTTGTATCTTTTACCAAATTTTAGACTTTCAAACTTCAAATTCCAAGTTGAAATTTAATTGCATATTAGTTGTTGGTCCACAAATAATAATATAGTTGATTTATTTTTTTCAAAAAAATTGCTTGTAATGACCTCAAAGATGACATGGCAATGGACGTGCCAATTTGGATTTGACCCATACAATTATTCTTTTTGTTTGTACTTTCTACGTGTTTGACTCCTTTTATATTTCATTCATTATAGTCAAGAATGTGATCATTTAGGGTGGCTTTTGTTTTCCATTACCCATTTTTTAATGTTATGGATAACAATAATTCATTTCTTTTCTAGTCTCTTCCCCACCATGGCCAATGATCATATTCTAGGGCTTTCCGTTGAGGTCACATCAACTTTTGAGTTTTTAGCCTACCAACTCCAAGCCACTGGTTTTTTAATGCAACCCCACAAATGCATAGCTTCATCCCCATTCAATTTCCTTGTTGACTTCAAAACCCCATTTTCATTTAACATTCTTTTAGTTGGTGTCAAAGTACACTTCAAAACCCCATTTTCATTTAACATTCCTTTAGCTGGTGTCGAAGTTGACTTCAAAACCCCATTTTCATTTAACATTCCTTTAGTTAATGTCAAAGTTTTGGGCATTTTAATTTTCAAACCTTCAAGATTGTATGTTAAAAAATGTGCACCAACATACCTTCTTTCAACATTCTTTTTCAAAATACATTTGAAGTTTATTGAACTTGCTTCCTTTCATGTTTAAGTTTAGGAGTGGGATCATGGCTCATGACATGATAAGTCATCCCCATATTTTGCCTACCATTAACAATATCGCCACTACCATTTGAGTTTGATTAATGTTCTTCCATCTATTAATGGCAAGCCTCCCTTGTTATGTGTATATTCAACCTAACATTGACCTTTTGTGCATCCATTTCTTGAAATGCACACATGGGTCAATGAATATATGGGGACACATGATGTAATATGAAATGTTGCTGCATCCATAGTTTAAATAGTTGATTTCCAAGCAATACATGAACAACTCCACATGTTTCTTTCATTTGCACAACAAACCTCTCATTGATGTGTTGACATAGTCATTTCCAATTAGCCTTTTTTTATTGGCAAAAAATCGCCAAAAAGCAATGGAAGAAAGTGCCTTGTGAAATCCACCTAAAGGAAAAAAGGATAAAATAAAATAAAATTGTCATATATTGTCACATTTGCAAAGTTTGATTGCCACAATGTGATGGAAATCCTAGCATAAATCGCTTAGTTTAGTTAGTTGTGATGTAGAATCTATCACCAACTTGCACCATTAGATCTAGATTAGTCATTGACAAACTCCATGAACGATGGATCCTTCACCAAAAAGGTTATCAGGTTATTATCTTCTATCACTAGTCCTTGGGATGATTATGGAACAACCATCGCCATGAGTGCTGGACAATGGAGATTAGGAGTAGGAGTGGCAAAGGTTGGAGCTTCAAGCTTGTGCATTGATGTGAAGTAGTGGGGTGTGCCATTGCGCCATTTTGGTCATCAAATTGATGCGTGACACTATGAATCTCGAACTTTGAAATATAGGTACATTTTCCTTTTCTCCTTGTTTTTTTTTTTGGAAATTAGGTTGATGTTTTTTGTATGTTTTTTGAGTAGTAAGAATTAGGTGATAAGCACTGCATAACGTGCTAAAATATCTTGCATTGTCATTTGTTGTTTTTGAGTTGTGAACATTGCAAATTTATGCTGAAGTGTTAAAGTCTTTTGTTGTTTTTTGTATGCTTTCTCAATCATGAACTAAAGCTTGAGTTTGATTTCTTAGTGAGTTGGGAGTTGTGAGTTAGTGGTCGAAAATCAAGATTAAGTGAGTCAAGAGTCGAGAGTCAAGGCTTGGTGAATATGTGATATCTAGACTTTGTGTTTCAACAATTTATGTTTCAACGCTGTGCACTATGCATTGTGCATTGTGCATAGTGTGCACGGGTTTCTTTTGAAGCAGCTTTCTATTTCATGTTGTGTGAATGTAATGGCTTCAATAAGGAATGTGAAGTGTGAAGCAACAAACATTATGCTACCTTTTTTCTTCAAGTCTAGTCACAATTATGATAACGCCTCTCCTTTGGTGATCCTGCCCAAGTTTTTAACAATGCCATCTTCTGAGGCAAGTTTGAATGGCATCAAGGTTGAATCAAACTTGAAATCAACGTGCAATAATCCTATTGCGCAATTAATGTGCCCAAGTGGTTTACTAACATTCATTTTCATTGTTGCACCTAACCTATATGAGATCTAGGTTTTGCCAAACTAAAAAGATGGGCCATTGTTGAAGAAATCTAAAAAAAATTACAATGTTTTTCGCAAGTGCAGAAAGATTTAGGCTACACAATTTTCATGGGCATAAATGTTTAAAAATGATCTTGGAGATACTAATTGTGTGAAGTGCATTGCGTGTTCGATTGTGATGTCATTTTGGGTCCTAAATCTGACACGTTCAATAAGCATGAGGGAAAAACAAAAGTAGTTTAAGATATGCCACATTTGGGTACGAAAGAAAAGGAATTTTATGTGAATAAGAAATGTAGCCATGCCAAAAATGAAGTACCATACTTTTAGCGAAGTCGTATTTCCATTGTTGAATAAATGATTTAGGGAGGCTTGAAGGGGGAAAGAGGAAGAAAGTGGCAACAATTTGTTATCATTTTGCATTTGTTACAATAGGGGTGTCCAATTGTTGGAATTTGAGGCCATGAAATCACTATTTTCTTTTCTCAATGTTCCCATGAACCGTAAAAATCACTAGAATGATTCTACTAGTTGGGTCATGGCCAAATGCTTACACAATCAAGTGCTTAACAAAATGCAAGAGATTGTTGTAGGTTCGAGGTATCTTGCTATTTCTTGAGATGAAGTCATTAGGATTGATAACCAATCATGGATTTCAATTCATTGTTATGTTATACAAAATTGGTGTCATTTATTTGTATTGATTTCTTTAGAGCAAGTCACTGAAGGAAGGGGTTTTGATAATATGATTAAAATGATTATGGATGCTTTGAAAAAACACACAAGTGTTTTTAATGCAAATGTTGTTGCAAAATTGTTGTCATTTGGTGCTAATGGTGTAAATGTTTTTCCAAGGGATGAGAAATGGCGTTACACAACAATTACAAAATAAATTTGTTCCCATTTCAAAGGCATTCATTGCATACCACATCACACCAATTTAGCGATGCAAATTTTATTTCATATCCTTGTTGTGAAACACATATAATATTTGCTTTGCTTCAGTCATTGTTATTTTTTTTCCATAGCCCAAAAAAACACCTTTAGTTTTTGAAACTTGTAGATTTGATGAAAGCAAAGGGGAACAAAATCTTGCAAACTGTAAAAACAGAATGAATTAACATGTTCAGTCCATCAAAATGGGTTTTTTCCATGTACATGCCATTAGTTGCAAAAATGGTTGAAAATAGTCGAATTCTGATGGTTATTCGAGTGAATTTCAAGCTTCTTTATGATGTGGATTTGTTCATTTCCCTTTCTTGTTTGATGCCGAAGCTGGAAACTATTTAGGGACTAATCAAATTTGCACAAAAAAAGGGATGTTTTTGTTAGTGATTAAGTTGCAACAATCAAGATTTGTTAAGGACAACTATATACTCATTATTCAAATCTTGCCATGAAGTATACATATGATGTTTTCAAAAAGTTCCATGATTTGGTTGATTGCACTCAAAACATAATGCATATGTAGTGGAAAGCAAGTTCCTTGGAACTCAACACTTTGAGTGTTGAATATTTATGTTTTTATTATCCAAGTTTCATTTTTTGGGCTACATGTTTAGATGCCCATGGCTAAAAGATCCAGGTGTCTCATGAAATTTTCAATGGTCTTGTGGATGTTGTAAAGGCATCTTGTTCAAGTTTTCTATTTGAACCCATTTTGAGTTTGTATTTATTTAAATTTGTTGAGTCTATGTATGTTCGAGTTTGTTTAAAGTTGTTTCTATTTGAATTTGTCTGAGTAGTGACTATGTTTGAATTTGTCCATGTTTTATTTTATTTCTATCTATCTTAATCCTTTATCAAGTATTTGAGTTAATATTTGAGTATTTGAGTATGTTTGAATCTAAGTGTTTGTTTTAATTAGTCTAAGTCAATTTGAATTTTTGTAAGTTTGAATTAGTTTAAATTAGTCTACATTTTTATATGTTTGAATATGTCTCACTTAACCTAAGTCTGCCTAAATTTGTTTAAATATGTAGAAAATTCATGTAGTATAGTTGTACATTTTGAAGAAAACTTTTTTAAAAACCTAGCATGATGCTACATGCATTTGTTTAAAAAACAATTGTTAAAAAAAACATGTTTTGTAATTAAGTTTTTTTTAATGCAAATCTAACTTTGCTTAAGCTTGCCTAAGCTTACTTGAATATGGATTTTATAGAAAAAAAGGTTATTTGTGAATCATTTTTTGAGTCTGTTTTTGTCATAATCTATTTTAGTCCATTTGTAAGCTTAAAAGTTTGTTGAAAGTAGTAGAAAAAAAAAGTATGTCTCAATCTATTTGTAACTTTTTTTCTATTGCTTTCAAGGTTTGCCATTAAAATCTTGATGCTTGGTTGGAGTTTATAATGTGGTAATCACTTGTCCTTTGAGTGGTATTATATGTAGTTACAGTAGAATCATTGACTTTGGAATTAAGTTCAAGGTTTCCAACGTCTCATATCATGGACGTTATGGGAATTTGCTAAATTTGTAATATTGGCTTCAAGTTGATGCAAAAGATAATTTCAATCGTCATTTAAAGTTGATGAAATCACATTATTGCACTAAGTAATGTTTACAATTTATCAAACTTTCAAACTCAAGGACATTCTTGGAATTGGCCAGGATTTGTCCATGCATTTTTATCCGCAAGTGGTCTTGAAAATGCAAGTTAGCATATTCAAGATTATGATGAAGTCCAATGCTATTGCAACAATGGAGGTTCCATTTCATGCCAATCCTTTGACACGACTATGGAGAACATTAGAGGCTTCCTGCATTTTGAGGCATTCATTCCTAGAAATTTTCAAGTTGGTAGAGATAGCAATAGTGCAAATGTTGGGGTTAGTGGAAGATGAATGAACATTTTCCACCTTATATTTCATAAAGTCAAAATTGAGGTATCGCTTTAATGAAGACTTGCAAATGGTTGTTGGGATGTATTCTAAAAAAAAATTCATTATAAACACCTTCCCATATGACACATGCTTTAATGACTAGAAGGAGCAAAAACCTAGGCAAATTTTGAATTAAGTTATAATGGAGATGGTTTAAGGTCATTTCGATGATGAACTTTTGGTCAAAGTTGGGTGGTTTTTTGCTAAAGAAATTAAAATATTAAATTTGAGGATGTGCCATTGAAGTTTTGTTTGTGGGTTTTATTGAGTTTATTTGATTATGTGTATGTGTGTTTGTTTGTGTCTTTATGAGTCTAGGTCTGTTTCTAAGTAGTGAAGATTTGTGTCCTTTTAATTTTGTTGAAATTAAAGAGTTTGTGAATTTTTGTCTATCTAAGTTTATGTCTATTTGTCTACATATGAATTTGAGTCTGTTTTTAGACAATGAATATGTTTGATTTTGTGTCTTTTAAAATATATTTATTTTAAGAGAGTTTGTGAATTTGTGTCTATCAAAGTCTTTTTGAGTCTGTGTTTGTTTGAATAATGAACATTGAATACGTTTGATTTGTGTATTTTGTATTATGTTTGAGTTAGAAAGTCTATGTTTATTTGAGTCCTCTTGAGTTGGACTATCTCTTTTTAAATTTGTGTTTAAGTTTGTTTGAATTTTTTTGAAGGTCTTGACTTTGTATGTTTAAATCTGGTTGAAGCATCATGTTTTTCAATCTGTTTGCATCTTGGTTTAAAATTTTGAATTTTAGTTTAAATTGAAGTCTTGATGTTTAATTAAAGTTTAAAAAACTTTGAAAGTTTCTGTCTATATGTTTTGAATGTCCCCTGTTTGAAGTGAGTTTGAAGGCCGTTTCAAGAGCAACTGTTCCCCCATCAGTTTGGAGCATCAACCCCTGGAGGTTGTGAGGCCATCCTTTTTGGCATCCGAACCCTCCTCAACCTCCTCGACCTACACCTTGATTGGGCCATGATGTAGGTCGATGTTAAAAACGCATTTAAAAGCATTTCTCAAGTTGCTATTTTTAAAGAGTTGTGTGATGTCGGGGGCTTTTGGTGAACATTGTCCTTTTTATCAAGTTGTTTTATGGTGTTCAATCTTTTATTTACTACTAACATGGGCAACATGTGGAGGGGATCACCATTATTGAGTCATTTTCAGGCGTCTTTCCATCCTTAGCAAAAAATACCCACATCATGAGGCCTTTGATTAAGATTACCCGCACCTTTAACCACCTTTCAACCTAATTAACCTTAGTTGGGTTTAAGGTCAAGGTGTCGAAGTGCAAGCTTTGGAGTCCATTAAGGATCTCTCTAAGCATAGAGATTCCTCATGGTTGCATTTTGGTCAAAAATGGCTTACGCATTTTGGGTGTGCTAGTGGGTTTTTAGGACTTTGCCATGCATTTTTTGAATGAGGCTTTATTTCAAGACATGGTGCATATAGATGATTTTTTTTTCCCAGGAGACACGTAGGTTGTTCTGGGCGTTTTGTCTTCATGTGTGGCTTGTCGACCTTCTTATCTCACATGGACAATACTTCCTTTTTTTTCCTTCTTATATTTTTTAATGAATTTTGATAGGAGAGTTATGTAGCTATGCAAGTATGCGAAGACATTATGGGTCCAGGATTGTGGGAGTCTTTTTATGGCCTTTTAGTGAGGTGTCAGGTTTGAGTACCGATATCCTTTGGTGGTATAGGCTTTTTCTTTATGGAGGATTGTGTCCCATTTGATTTTCTAAGGAATTGGGTTTTGGTGGTTTCGTATTTATGTTCTAGGTTTCATATTTTTGATAGACCCATTTTGGAGGAGTATGTTTTTCAGGTTGAGGGGGGCCCACACATGTTTCAGTCATGTTTACGTGTAGCGCAAGATGGCCTTCCTCTTATAGTTAGGGAGATGCGCCCTTTTTTAAAGAGTTTAACAGTTACTAGCGCCCCAAGTCTACATGCATATTTGATGGACATCCACCATGACACATCCCTTAGGTTTATCTTCGAAGATGATTCCATATTCTTAGCATCCAGAGCTCACATTCGTTTTTGTTTGGGCAAGGGGGCAGGGCTATGGTTGGTTGTTAGGCCATTTATCGTTCGTTTCGCATCGCACACTTTATTTTCACCTCAACATTGTGTTTTTTGTCATGGTTTGATTTAGCCCTTGACATTTAATCTTTTCATGTGTGAAGGTGGACATGGGTTGGATGCATCTGGCACACACTTAGTTTGTTGTTCGTTTGGAGGTTAGTGGATAGCCACACATGATGCAATCCGAAATGTCATGATGCCTTCGCTTGAGAAAGTGGGCACACTATATGGAGAAAGTGGTGGTACGTTCTTATGTCAAAAGTTTCATTATAAACCGATCCTTACATGATTCGAGAGGACTAGGTCTTCATTGTTAATGTGGTGGGTATTGATTTGATGCGGGAGACTGTGCCTTCAAATGTCATTAGTCAACCAGCAAGTGCAGTTGTAAAACTTAACGCCATTGTTAAGATCCGCAAGTATATAGGGTTTCATGAAGGGCACAACTTTATTCCAATGGCCATGGAGGTGCATGACACACCTAGGTGTGATATGGATTGTTTCATAAGGGAATGTGCGTGTTTATTCCACGATAGATGATTAGGAGGTCATTTATCCTTGCTTTTTTGCATTCAATTTTTTAAGCAATGTGTTAGTATTTTTCTTCAACGTGCTTTAGCCTTTGCTATAGAGAGGAAGATTGTGTTGACGAGTGATGCTTGTTCTAGACCTCCCATTACTATTAGATCTCACCATTTGCATGTAGTTGACATTAGAAGGGTTGTGGGTGAGATAGCTTCTTACCACAAGAGAGACTAGCTCTCTCCCTTTTTTGGATCCTGCGGGCTATGCGTCTTTGGGCCTTTCTTTGGCCTTCCCTTTTTGTCTCCCCTTTGATGGTTTCAGCCATCAATCTTTTATTTGATTTTTGTGACACACTACCAAAGAGAATAACTATTGGGCATTCCATTCCAAGACCACATGTCACAACTATACAATACTTCTTAGGAACATATTATTTTGAAATGGAAACCAGCACCCTGTAACTTTCTGGCAAAAGGGGACCCTATTTTTAGTATGTTGTGCCACAGACATATGGCAAGCCTGGTTTTGTTGTATTTTAGTAATGTTACAAGTTACAACACTATTGAAGCCAAAAGTTGTATGCTTATCCAGTCTGTTCTATACACGCAACTGCCATTATTTTAAAATGTGAAAGCCAGTGTAACAAATCAACTGAGCAAAGCAGATCTGTAGGAAAAAAAATGTAATTACAAAATGTGGGTGTATTTGAATTGTGTATATGTCTACATACATTCTATAGAACATTATAAGGTACTAGAGAAAGGATAATTATGAGCGCATACTGCCCAGTAAGCTAGTCAACCAGGTGAGCCAGGCTGCCCCGGTGACAGTTTACATCGCAAAATGCACCATGTATGGCCTGATCCATAGTGTAAAGGGCCTGAAGATGGTGATGATAGCACCATAGAGCTTGAGGGGAAAGCACAAGGTAGAATGGCTGAATTGGGAGTAAGGCGACCATCACGGATGGAGGGAAAATGGGCTGAATCAGCCATTGAGGCCCTTTATGTGTTACTAATGGCCATTGGGAGGACCGGTTGAGTGCCATGGCCAGGTCTGACCAATGGCCATTATCTGACATAATCGAAACTTGGGACAGATGCTACCACATCATTAGGAACTTTGTAAACTATTTGTTAAAGACCTTACTCATGATGTTCCATATACTGGGAAATGGCCATTGGGAGATAGATCTGCCAAATGGCCGGTGGCCCTAAGTCAGGTCTAACACATGGCCATTATCTGATGTAATTGAAACTTGGCAGCTATTCTGCCACATTCTTATGAATTTTGTAGACTATTTACTAGACCTCTAGATGTTCTACGTGCCAGTGGCAAGCACCTGACCCTAAGAAGATAAGGGTGAATGATGGAATACCTCCCGAGTGACAATTACTATCCAAAAATTCAATTCAAGGGAAATCACAAATACTCATAAAATCTAAGAACTGCACAATTCAATGCTGAATTTCAAAGAAACCAGCAATTTATAGCACATTATGAAGTGGTGGGTGGCAAAAACAAGTCATGGATTTGCCTTCGAAATGTTCCACATGGAAGATATAGGTATTATTGTCATACAAATAATTGAGAAGTCCTACTTATGATTGAGGAATTGCATGATTTGCAGTTTCTATTGAAAATGTAAATCTATTGAAAATCTATTTACAAGAGGTCACAAAGTAAGTTTACTTAGTAAGTTCCCCACAAAGTATATTTACCTAGTAAGTTAGCAGTTGGGAATGATCTTTCCAAAACTAACATTCACAAACTTTTAGCCTTCCTAATTTGTGAACTGAAGACTATGGATGCTACTTTCCAATGGCCATTTACACCCCCACCTGGTCAAATATACATAAATTGGATCTCCAGTTTATGTGATCATTTGGAACTTATTGGACCATGTGAGTTGCCCTTAACACTAAACCCATTTGCAATAATTTTGAACTGATCGACCCATTTAAACATTCAAATAGTTTTAGGGTTTAAATTGCCACACCCAAGAGTAGGGAAATGTTAGATAAACCTGAATCCTGATGGGCAGAAAACAAAGATTTTCTTAACATGTAACTTGTGCTTGACATTTATAACTTGTTGAAAATTTCACATGTTATGATTGCAGGTTGCACATTACTGTACTCCCTGATTGGATTCAGCAACAAGCTTTCAAATAATTAATTAAATTTTAAATCTTAACTTCGAGACTTGGTTTTTTAATTCTGAAATTTTTGGCCGGTAATGAGTATAAAAAATAATAAACACAAAAATTTTAAGTTTATGTCTCAATCTTAAGTCCTTGAACTTTGAGGTGCGTGATTCAGACCTGACAGTTGAATTTTATTGTGCTTTGAGGCCAAAACCTTGAACGGATGAATTTAAAATGTACCATGCTGAGTCCTTTGCAGAATGGGTTTAGCTAGTCTAATGTCTAGCCAAACAATTGACATATTTGACTCCCAATCTTGTCACAATCAACATCACCTAAACGTGCATGTACATGTGTGGAAAAGCACATGGCTCTCAAGCATACGGAAGAATCTCCCAATTTGTCACCTACTTTACTATAGCTAGAATCAAGGTTACTTGTTTGAACACTCAAAATATGTAACTTCTACACTAGTTTCATCTGACAGATCAAAAGAATAAATGCTAAATCGTACCTTTGTATATGTGTGTGTGGATATATATATATATATATATATATTCTCACAGTTCAATCAACATATTAGTTCATTAGGGGAGCTTTCAACCTATATAATTTCATATTGTATGCGTAACTCATTGTAGGCATATCTTTTGTAATTTGCTTATCACAAAAGCTTCTCCAAAACTAAACACAAGGTGAAGTGCATTGAAAAGACATTGAAATTAATTAAATATTTCATATATACAGATATTAGAGATATTTATCAATATCTTGAGTTTGGTCATTAAGGGGGAAAGGAATATATATATATATATATATATATATATATAAAGGGAGAAAAGTGATGGTGAAACTCAGATTGCAACGAATTTTGTGATAATTTGAGTGTCATGCATTAGATATTGTGGTACTGAGTTTCACCCTGATTTAATAATTTTTTTAATTTTGCAAATAATAAAGTTTGAGATTGAAAAAGAGAGTAGAAGATGAAAGGAAGACCCAAAGACAAGTTCACATTATGCATTTTTTTAATTATAGAAAACCAAATATGTGGTTACCAAGGTTAACAAAAACTAGTTCACAACCCCATTCTTATGTAATGTATGGCCAGTTACAAATGTTGTGCAAATGAGGTTTCTTGTTCTTGTGTTATGAAACAAATGATGCAAATATTACCATCCTTTCAACCTTACCGATAATCTTTCAAATTGCTTTGAATGCATGTGTGAGTGACTAAGTAAATCATTTCACCATGTCAAATATATATACTCAAGTAATCATAAATTGTTATGTATAGACACCACATTGAACATTTTTGAAGTTGATGTTTAGTATAACTGATTCATTAGAAACCAAGATCAATTTGTGTGTTTGTGTGTGTGTATAATGTTATCATATGTAAGCTACTGGGATCAACTATTAGCCATGTACCTCAGTACAAGCTAGTCGTGTCTTCCTTTCATCAAATGTGTTATTGAGAAACATTTCTTGTTTATGTACTTGAAATTTTGAATTCAAACATTTAGTTTAGACCAATTCCAACCCATGCCAAATGTTTTATTCTAGATTTTATGTTTACATTTAAAAACATAACCAATAAATCTGATTTTTTGATCATCTAATCCCCAATCAATTGTACTAAAAAGAATTGCATGTGAAATGTAATGTGAATATAGCAATTGAATGGAAGGTTTGAAACATTGTGCCAATAGTGCCATCGGGCATTAAGTTGAACCACAAAAAAATTGTTTGACGAATGAGTCTAGCACCACCTTATTTAAAAAGTATATACTTTTGGAAACATGCCTTTTGATTTGAATTTGTCAATGGTTTATGAAAAAAATTCATGTGTGCATTGTCAACTCATGAAAAGAGTTGTACAAAAATTGATTTTCTAGAATTTTGCTAAATTGCTTTTAGTTTTTTACTTTAATTTCAGCTAGCCATTTTAGAAATTAATTAGTGTCAAACACGAGTCATAGGTATGGTATATATGGAAAAACAACATATAGAGAACTTCAATGGTTTTACAAGGAACAAATGCATTGGACTCTTTTCATTTATGAATTGTGTAATAGACTTGTTAGTAGGAAAACATTGAAACAAATGAAATATTAAGCTATAATTGTAAGGAACACATGCATTGGACTCTTTCATTTTCATATGGTGTGATACATTTGGTAAGAGGATAATAGCATAGGAAATGAAACATTATTTTATAATAGAATGTTCAATTGTGTTTGAGTGGACACCATTATTGGCGTTAATCTGTTTGTTGGTGTCTCTTTGGTTAGGCAGGCTGTTTTGTGTGGAGGTTTTTTTGTTGCAAAGCTTCAACATTGAAACACTTTGAAAAGGTGACAACATATTGTTGAATTCCTCTTGCCCTTGCTACTAAGGGCAGAAAGTGCTGGTGCTCTTTGACACTTCTACCAATCTAACCTTTAACATATGAAATTTGCAAATTCACCTTCCCAAGGTTAATATTGATAGTAATGAAAAAATCTAAACGAAAAAAATAGTTTGTACTTCTCTGAAAGCATGCCCATGCCCTTTATTGGGTCCACTCACACCTTTTATATGGGCATTTATTAATGTTTATCACATCCAACATAAAGTGTTAATTAATTTCCTCATCTCCAATAGTAAACATGAAAAATTGAATAACATATAATAAAAAATCATTCAACTATCCTCACAAGGGTCAATCATCATGGCTGACCAATCGAAAGCAATCATATTTGTATTAATCCTTTTGAAGATCATTGTATTTTGTACAGGTCCAAACTCCAAACTCAGTTTCATAATACTATACTTCATCCAAATCATTATGTGTAGACATTATCGTAATATTGCATGGCATGTTGGGATCCTTTGAAAATCAACACATCAAACCCTTAATAGGCGATGGATATCATTCTCCCTTATAACATGTGAGGTCAGCAATTTAAACATCCATCCAAATTGTTAGTGGGCAAAACAAATCAGATTGTGTGCACAGCTACTGCCTGCATGCACATTGTCATCAATTAGTGTACTTAAATATGCTAAGGCAGGCTAAGCTGCTTCTGAATCCGCCGACAATGTGAACAAATAACTTGCATCAGAGTTAACCCGTAAACATCAGAGAGAAAGCCGAATATACACCAAAAAGTGGAACCAAATCCGTCTGCCCTGGTGTTTAGGGGTTAACTTATTGTCGGTCTCTCTAATGAAACTCAGCGGCCATTAAAAAATAAAATGAAGTCCCCATACCAAATCAAACAACAAATCCCAGACAAGGGAGTTTGGCAAAGTGCAAAATTGTTTTCTTTTGGTGTGTCTGTTAGAGCTGGTCGGCCAAAGGAAAGAAGCAAAGCAAAATGTGTGTGTTCTTCCTGCAAAAAAGCAAATGGTCCACTGAGTCAATACCTTCCTTTTGTGGCTCTTGGCACAGTCCATGATTTCCCTCCCTCCCCTGCCCCCCTACAACAACTTCCCGTGGACTCTCCGTCAAACAACACTTTTGTTCACCACATACTTCACAAACATATCTACTATCCGCACAAGTGCAAGCAAATATGTATCTTTGCTCTCCACAAGATCACCACACACCTTGTTTTCGTGATGCATGTGCAAATGTCTGTCGTCCGTGGAAGCATATAAATATTAAAAGAACATCAGGCCCCCCATATATGTAATAACTAAGAGCCACTTGTCTTCCTGACCCTGCTTGAGGGTTACCCCACTCCCTCCTTCCCTCTCCCCATCTTTCTCTTCTGTGCAATTGGTGATTGTTTGGTAGATTTTTTTTCGCTATTTTGTGAATTTTTAAAGAGGAAAATTGGGAAAAAATATGAACATGCTGTGAGTGATTTTTTGAGGTGATTTTAATTTTCTATTTGGTGATTATATTTATGGAGGAAAAAAAATATTTTAAAGAAAAAATTCATCAATTTTTTTGCTTTATCAAAAAATTGATAAGAGCAAAACACTGATGGCAGCTTCAATATAGCTAATTACTTGCAACATATATGGTTTCCCTCCAACTATGTTTGAAGTTATTATTATTATTATTATTATTATTATTATCAGATGTCTCTGAAGAGACCAGATGTTTGAAGTTTGAACTTAGATTCAGAGTGGCAGAAAATTAGTAGATATTTTGGCCCTCAACTTGCGGGTGCCAACTGAACCCCCCTCCCCCCCCCTGTATTCTTGGGTCCTGCTCAAAAAGCCTTTCAGCATGAGGTCGGCAACAATCTGTCGTTTCTGCCCGCCTAGCCTATGCTTTTCTTTCTATCTGGGCCCCGACCCATCATCATTCTTTTCCATGGCTGTATGAAACTTTTGTATTAGAGCCGTTGATAAACGGCCCCACCCCACCACCCCCCACCTCCCTCACCCGGCCACCCTCCCCTCAACTGTCAGTCTCCTCCTCTTGAGTCTGAACATTGCCACATGTTTGTGTCTGGATTGTTGCATTAGGAAAATATCATAAGTTGGTTCCAAGTAAATAATTGGCAGCACTAAAGGGCAAAGAAGCCCAGGTTTTTGTTTACAAAAGGAGGAGAAATTGGTGGGAGGGGAGGTGGGGGTGGTGGGTGGATCCAATCTTTGTGTGATCATGCTTTACAGGCCGGTATGCAGATCATGGTGTCATTCCTCTTACATTTTTAGTTTGGTCGGGTTATTGGTCACTCGGTTTCAAAGAATCTCGGGTCTAATCACAATCCAGGCAATTCTTTGCCTGTCTTAAATCTGGGAGGGGTTGTAGGTTTGTACAAAGGAACAATAGGTTTATAGTTTGAAAAAGAGAGGAAGGGTAAGTACATCCGTAGGTATGTATGAAGGTTTCAGACACATAGACATCACGTGTATTACAAAAAAAGAAAAAAAGAAAACACATTGCAAAGTGTTGAACATTGATGGATTGTGAATGTAAAATTTCTAGTGTTGTGTCATTGTTCATCCCAAATGAAAATTGGAGATTTTACACAGTACATAAAACCCATGGCCAACCCATGGCCAAGGGCTTTATCTTATGTAACGACAATGCCCGAGGAACTTTGTTTAAATTTTTTTTTCTGTGCAGATACTCACTGAGTATTGAAGGGAACAAAATAAAAGAAAAGGAGGGCAGGTCTTTAGTTTTTTTTTTGGGTAAAAACGCCTGCCATCAGCACAGAAAGATGTACAGGCAGTAGTAACATGCTCTCCAACTACACTACAAAAATCTGCCCAGGTCTTTTTAAGGGTGTGTTGTGTGTTTGGATTTGCTTTGTTGTTATTAAAACTTGAGTTAATCCATATACTACATTGATTATCATTATCCTAAACTTAAGGTGCATTCACACCTAATGTTAAGTCAGTGTTAAGTGAACAAATCTAGGTGGCATCTTAGGTGGTACACAATGTTAAATGGGTGTGTTTAATATTTAAGTGATGTTAACTTAACATAAAATCTTCATGATAAATAGGTTTAGGTTCTAAATGACTAGCTTGGTTTTAGGGGACTTTAATACTAGAGTACTTAACACCAAGTGTGAATGCGCCTTAAATTATCTTGTCTTTAATAGCAAACCCTTTTGGCCTAAACCCATCCTAAACATCAATCATTGTACTTCAACACATCATCCCAATCTTCTTTGTATTATTTTGTGAGGTATTGGAATTAGTAGGGTAGTCTCTTTGCAGGATGATCATTGAAGAAGCATGGAACTTTGAAACCAAAACCCAAGTCAATGCAATCATAGATGATAACCCTAAACATCAACTATGGTCATACTTAAGTAGCAAAAACCAAACAATCATAAGTTGCTACTGATAAATAGCAATGGTCCTGATTTGTAAGTGATTTTTTTTCCTTCCCCAAAAAATTGGGATTAAAATTATTTATATCTACTTAAGTAGGGATTTTACTACTTAAGTATGACCGTAGTTGATATATATATATATAATCGTGCAAAATTCTCCCAAAAATTAGTAAAATTTTCCTAATGTTTTTTTGTCTAAAAAAGGAAATTGTTTTAATGAAAAAAGGACAGTAGTGCGGGGAAGGGAATGTTATTTTAGCTATCTCTAGAATGGGATTATGCTCCAGCCTATTCAAATTGTCCTCTTTCTTCTTTTTGGAAAGAAAAAGAGGTTGGGAGTAGCTTTCCGAAAGGAGACCTGGGGGGGGGGCGGGGGGGGGCGGGGGGGGTTGGGGGGCGGGGGGTTGGGTGTGTAAAAGAAAAATGAGGGGACAAGGGAATAATGAATGAAATGATTTCAGTGGCCAATTCTCAACTGGCAAATGCGTCAAACATGACGGCCAAAGGAAGTGACCCCACAACCGTCGACCCAACGGCCACCCGGCGACTTGTGTGAACCGGAACGCAGTGACCCCACCATTTGACCAGGTATTCGGTCTCTCTGTATTGGGAACGGGTCCCGTTCTCCACGACCGGCTCCAGTGACCGCCGCTCCCACGCTGGGAACGGATTCTCATCAGCCCACAGACTGTTCATTATGTGCCGGTCCCTGTGGCACATGACCGGGTAAGCCGGTTTCCTGGCTTGGGATCGAGGGCAAGGTCACTTCCGGCTACCGTCCCCCACTCCCTGCTCCCCCCTTCCCTCCGGGTCGCAAGGGACACCCAGCCCGGTCTCTGGGGTGGCGTGGTATGGATTTTTTCCATTGTTTAAAAAATTGCATTGTTGTTGTGTTCAATTTCTTCTTAAATTAAAGTTGGTGGTTGGATATGTGTTCAATTGGAACGACTTATGCATATTATCAGTGGTCTCCGGTCCCCGGAATTTGGGATGCTTGGGTGTGTGGTTACTAGTGTGGGTGTGTGTGTGTTTTTATAAAAAAAGAGAGGAAATAAATAAATATTACAATGTAACGATAGTGCCAATCATCCATAGGATAATCTAGCCAAATTTGGCTGTAAAAAATAAAATGAAATTTTTTTGAGCAGCCTTCTAGATTGTTGGCTACCTAATTGGAACTTGATGTAGAACCTGGTAATTTTATTTTTTATTTTTTCAAATTTCTCAATTAGACCATGTTTGTTTTTCAATTTTGTGATATAATTTTTTTCCCAACAAATATAGTAAAATTAGTTGAGTTTACACATGAATTTATTTTTCCAAAAAATCTCAATTTCTTTGTTAAAAAAAGACAAATTGTGTTGAAACAAAACACTGAATCAAACACCTCAAAAACATTGATTTCTCAAATTTGTAAAAAAACGAAAACAAGACTAATGATCACAAATAGAATCAACTAGAATAAATTATGCACAAAATTTATTACAATAAATAAATAAATCAAACACCCTGATTTTTCAAATTTATGAAAAAATAAAAAAGAAAAACATCAGTGGTCACACATGGAATCAATTGGAACTATTTATGCATATGAATCATTAGATGCCTAGGATGTCACAACCCTCCCATACATACAAAATTTGTAGGTGGGAGTGTTATGACCATCACAAAGGGGTTTTTTAATAGGGTTTGATTAATGTTGATGCAAATTTTACTTAAAATGAATTTTGACACTACTATTGGAAAGCAAATGAAGCTAGGCTACTACTGTAGTAGAGGGGTAGAGTTGGCATATGTTTGCTGAATATTCAATTAATTTGAAGATTTCATTTTGAAAGTAAAATATTCTTCAGATATTTCAAAAGATATTTAATTTTCCTTCACAAAACATATTTTCTTTGAGAAAAATAAAGTTTCTCAAAAATTCAGAATTTCTAAAAGTAATATAATTTGTGCTGCAGGCTCCAAGGTACTATAGTAGTAGTAATGTGGCCCTTCTCCTGAGAGTTGTTTGTGCTTCAAAGCCGAAGAAGAGTGGCACAACATGAAGGACAAAAAAATTATTCTACACTTGACAGGACAAGTGTTTTACCATGGAGTCCATGAACAAAGCAATTCATACAACCATGCATTGCTCGGAAGGGGTGTTGGGTGTTTAACATCCTGGTTGGATGCAAATTATGATGAATTTGGGATTCTTGGGTGTGTGTACACCTATGGTGGCATGTAGCTTGACCAGGAACTGGCTAGCAATCACAATGGTGTAGAAGGTAGTGGGTTTCTTTTGGGGAGAAGAGGACTTGTGAGGGGCACTTCCCTTATTGAAGAATTGGTCTCTTTAAAAGGGTGGTTGACGGGTACTCAGTTCAAAATCTTTGCATGTGGTGGAGTAGCTTCGACACATGGCTTGAATTCCACCTTGTTGTGATGGACGAGCCATTGTATCAAATACCTAGGCTGGAGAAGACAGATGGGTCTTCATGCATTGGTTCATGCTCAGCCACTGTTTTTCTCTTCCTCTTTTGCAGTTTTGGGGTTCTCATCATATGCTGGCATGAAGTTCCATGCATTGAAGCAGTCTCAGAGTACCTTAGAGAGATAGTTTTGCTCACCTCCTTTCCTCCCACCCACAATATCCAAGGGTGAATCCTCCAGGAAGTTTGCTGAATCCTGAATAGCAGGGGGGCTGATTCAGTCATCCTCGTGGCCTGATTATTTAGGTCAATTCCTCCTTTTCAGGGTGTTCCTTTGACTCATAACACTGGAAATGTGTAATTTACATGATGGAATGTGCCCTTGGTTGCTGATTCTGCCAGGCAAGCGATCGCTATCCAAGCTCTGTTGTCTACTGCCTGCTTACGTGGTAGAATTGGCCACCAAGAGCGCACTTTCTAGTAGAAAGGGGGATTCTTCTACCAGCTTCCATGGATTAGAAACTGTGGGACTATTGATTTTCTTGCTCACAATTTCTAAGGTGTAACATTGATTTCCTAAGCAATTTGATGATCAGGCAAAGAATTTTGGATCCATAAGGAATGGGTACAAACCAAGCAACTGAAAGAAGCTGCCAAAAGTGGACTGACAACCTACTATGCTCCCATATAATAAAAATGGAACTAATAATCTGGGAACAAGTCAATCTATGGCACAGTTCTCTATGGTTTTCCCAGCATGAAAATGGCAACGCGTACTTAACCAATTTGGTGTCCAGTTCTGAGAATTTGGGTTGTGGGTTGGGCTCTGTTTCCATGATACCTAAGAGAAACAATACACAGAAACCTCCTTCCCTTTGGAAGTCATGCTGAAAAAGTTTGCCCCAGCATGTCTCTGTCCTGATTGCAGTTCACGATGTTGTTGTTATTGTTGTTGAGAGTGCACCATGAAATGGTCAGGGCATGGAAGGTAAGCCCAGCCCAGCCGACCAAATCATGTCATTTCCTGCCCATAAGATAACATAGAAATGGGAGTTAGCTTAATAGTAAACATTCTAGGAACATAGAGTAATCACCGACCAAGTGTGATCAAAGTTTTAGTTCTTTTTCCTTACCCCTGAACCCCATTGTGCTATTTTCTATGAAAAAATGACACAAAAACTAAGTGTGATCCACTGTCCAGTCACCGATGCGCTAGGACTATGACCTTGTCTTGGAGTTGGACACCTTCTCATGATGAGAAGGAGAGTAATGGGTTTGCCCAATCCTCCCTTTAGAGTATCTCCATTGGCAACAATAGAAGGAGCTTGTGCACAATACTTTGGATGAAATATAGCCTTTAATAGAATGAAACTGAGTTTGGATGTATGGATATGCACATAACACAGTGTAAACCCAAAGGTTGAGGGCAATACTGGAATAATGGTCTGTGTGAGGTGGTGGCCAAGCACGGCCCAGATTTCAGTGATGTGCTCAACTGACTGAAGGCTTTACGCTGCATAAAGATCCACCAGAAAATTTGTTTAAAGATAGGCAGATTTTACAAGGTGAAACACCAAGCTCACTGTGAAATGTTAAAGCCTGCTCTGCCAGTGGAATTTTTTTTGTGTTATAACATGTTGTCTGAGTACATTAGGAAGTTCCTGGCATATCTGTATCATCTCCAAAAGGGTCCAGAAAACAAACATCAAACTTTTGATTGGCCCCATCTAATGGCATTTAAATGGCCTTCCACTTTGTATGGTTCAGTTTTTCATCTTTATGAGAGTCTGGATTGGGACACAATTAGCACTCTATGCTGGATGTGATAAATGTTAGCAGAGGCCCAAATAAGGGGTATGGGTGTCCATGCCCAAGTTACAATATTAAAACCTTCAGTACCCAAATTCCTTTTTCAATAATCAAATAAATGCATCACTGCTAGAGTTAACATGACTAATGCGTGTGGAATTTGTCATGGATGGTTCTAAAAAATAAATTAGACCTATTTGATGCCAGTTCTAGTTTTACATATAAGTGGATTTGGGAGTCCCCTCTTCAAAACAAATGGAGGTTCTGAAAATCAAACCCATTTTTGGTCTGGCTCTTACAAACCTGGACGGGAACCACCAAATATGATCTAGTCAATCCTCAGTGCTAGTCAAATTTTTCTTCAAAAATATGGGTTTAGGTTCCGGTTCCAGTTCCAGACCTAACTAGAATTGGAAACCTAGCTCTGTGTCCAGTTCTTCAATAAAATAAAATCTGGTGTTGTTTCATATTCAAGATGGATGATCCAAAGCAATTACCTGGCCAACATTGGATATTTGCTTAGTGTTGTATGTTATGAAATACATTGAGTGCCCACCAATATTGGGTCATTCTTTACTTTTATGAAGAACCTTCAGTTCCAGTTCCGAAAATTGTCCTGGTTCCAAAGAAACTAGAGGCAGGAACCTGGTCCTGGGTCTGCTTCTTTGTGGTCCCAAATAAAATAAAATAAAATAACCTACTCTATGAACAAATCAACAACAACTGGCCAACCCTTGTAATAACTACTGTTGGGTGGGTATTTCATTTTGATGATACTAGCCTTCGGGTTCTGATTTTCTGAAAGTTATTGAATGAAATGGCATTGAGTTTGGATTTTTAAAATGAAAACAAATCACAATCAAAGAAATAACCTTCTAATCCACACTTGACACAGAGAAATAACCTCCCAAGAACCGGCTGGGGGTTTGTGTGTTTTGAAATACCCGCCCACCTCTGGTAATAATGTGATAACTAACAACCATCTTGAAACTCATATTTGCAGCTTTCTGGCAGGTGCAGTTCGTAATTCTCACTCAGGAGAGATTCCACCCTTCACTCTCAGTATCTGAGGGTCACCTGCTCTTTCAATGCACGAAACCAGTGCATAGAACATTTTGAGATCTAGGGACGAAGGTCCTATCAATCTGGCAGAATCTCTCGTGTGTGCCAATTACGTTACATAATGGTCATTGGTCAGAACATTGTGAGATTGAGGGACAAAGTTCCTAATGAACTGGCAGAATCTCTCCTGTGTGCCAATTACGTCTCATAATGGTCATTGGTCATACGTGGTTGTGGCCACCCATAGCTCAACCGGTTACTCCCAACGACCAATATATGATACCTATAGTTCAGGATGTAGTGGAATGTCATTAATGAAATAGTAATGAGAAGGCCATTTTCTCAAAAGAAGAAAACATGATAATTGATTATTTCTAAGGCGTATTAAAAAAAGCCAACAAATAAATTCTAAGATTAAAAAAAAATTTAAAAAGAAATATATATTAATGTTAGTATCTCAACAAGAGGCTTGAAAATTGAAATGGGAAAAAAGACGAAAAACAAACACTAAAGGCCCTTCATTTTTCTTTTGGGAAAAAAAAATGCAAGAATCTAAAAACAAAGGAAATGAAGAGAAGTTTCTAGACTCACACCAAACCCCACCTGCCCCCTACCCACCATTCCTTTACCCAAAATAGGAACCCGCCACCCAGCCACCCAGCCACCCAGCTACACACCCACCCACCCAACGAAAAAAAGGGGTGTAGGTTCCCCTTTTCCCGGAGCTTGCCTCATGCGCACGCGTACAGAACGCGGCAGATCCAAGAGAACCAACTAGCACCCGAAGAAAACGAGGGGAACAAAGCAGAAACAACTCTGGGAACGTGTTAAGGGACAGTCGAGAGAACCACCTACATAGCTGCCCAAAGAAAACGAGGGGAACAAAAGAGAAACAACTCTGGGAACGTTTTTGGGAGACCCATAAGCGACCGCGGGGGGTCAGGAACTTTTTTTGCGCGGGGAGGTCTGTCGTCGGGCCCGCCCCGGAACACGCAAGGAGATAGGTACCAGCGACGGCAGGGTCGGGTCCGGTCTGCGTGGAGTGGTCTCTCGCTGGGACCCACACTGGACCGGACACGCGAGGCGATAGGTACCAGCCAGCCAGCGAGGGTGAAGAAGCGCCGCGGCCTTGGGAATAAAGCGCGGCGCTCCTGCCCTCTTCCACTTGCGTTGCGGTACCCTTCGAGCTTAAGGCCCCAAGGAAATTACTACCACAAAGGGAACACAGCCACCACGGGAGGAGCGAGAAGTGAAGGAGGGAAGGGAAGGGAAGTAAAGAAAGGGAAGAGAAGGGAAGAGAACAGAAAATAAGAGAAGAGAATAGAAGAGAAGAGAAGAGAAGAGACGGTCGAGAGGGAAGGGGAGGACGGGAAAGCAAGCGGAGAGAGTCACGGCTTCACGGGACATAGAAAGAGGTGGAAGCTTTGGTGGGTGTGATCGCAATCCTGATCGTCTGACAAGACAAGAGGGCGATAGACGGCGAAGAATAGTAGAGTTCTTCATAGTGGGGTTTGAGAAGAATTGGCTGTGGTGTGTCTGAAGCGGTTGTTGGGAGTTGTGTTTTTTTTGGCTTTATTTTGGGTTTGGAAATTTTGAGAGATTAGCGACAAGTTTTGTGTGTGTGGTTTTCTTTTATGTATGTTTCTCCGGGGGTTTGTTTCGTGAAGAAAGTGGGAGAGTTGTGGCTCTCGGCGGGGGTGAGAAGAAGGGGAGAAGGGTTTCAAAGTCCTTAAGAAGGGTTATGGATGGATCGGAGGTGGGAGAAAGTGTTGGGCGGTGGAGTTGAGGTTCTTGGAATGTTCTAGAGGAGAGGGAAAGAAGAAGGGTGTGGTCGGTGGAGAGTTTGGTTTCTTTGAATGTTCTAGAGGAAGGAAGGAAGAAGAAGAAGGTGGTGGTGGGGGAAGAGTTGGAAGGAAGGCAGGAAAGAGGAGTGGTGGATTGTGTCTTCAAGAGGAGAGGGGGAATAGGGTTTGGGGTTATTTGGAGTGTGTGTGGTGGGGTGGGGGGAGAGTGGTGGACGGAGCGAGGATTGTGTGAAAAGGAAGGGAAGGAAGGAAAGAGGGATGAAGCCAGGAGATAGGCGGAAAGACAAGGTGCAGCATCATACAAGTCTGTATAGGTCTGTTTCATCGCCAGGAATTGTTTCAAGCTATGAGAAGGATACAGAGAAGAGGGAGGAGGTAGTGGTGGGAGGATACGGACTTCCGCCCATGCATTCTCCTTCGCCAGACGGCATCTCCTCCTCGTCTCCAGCCATGGCGATCAATCATCCTGGATATCAACAACAGGAGAGGGGGCTGATGGGGGTTACAACAACGACAACTTTGGCGGGAGGGGGTAGTAAGGGACGGAAGCGACCCGGTCGCAAAACTCGCCAAGCTGTCGATGGCTACGGATCTTCGCCTGACGCTCACGGAACTTCTCCTCCCTATCGAAATGGTTCGTATCTCTCTCTCTCTCTCTCTCGTCCCTTTGGCCTTTTCACTTTGCCTGGTTGTGTCCATCCATGCTCTCTCTTGAACTGCCTTGTTTCTTTCTTAACCTACACGTCTTATTACTTGATCTCGCCTCGGCAAGGTCTTCAAACACACGCGGTAATTAGCGAGGAAAGAGACTTGAGGAGACTGACTCTCAAAGGAACTGCACTAAGATGGGAGCCAGCAGTGCTGGGTCGTCATGAGAGGATGTCACCAGATAGGAACCTTTAGCACATAAATCATTGGTGGCAAAGTCCCCCAGCACAAAGTTCATACAGAACTCTGTGATGGCAATCATCACATCATAGTATTGTCCATGGCAATTAGCCATAAAGATCACCAGAGACCCTTTTTCTTTTCTGGTGCAATTTGCATCTATCACAAATGAAGGGCAGTAGTAGTAGACATGGGTATGACATGCGCGAGAAGAGGAGATGAATGTTTTTTCCCCTATGTAGTAGACCTGACGATGTTGTGGAGAGTGTTTGAGACATGCTTACCTTTTTTTAAACTTCTGCTTTGTGTTATTTCCTGTAGATAATATGAAGGGAGGCTATAAAATACAAGCAGAGCAAGTGGATAAGGAGGCACCAGTGCGAGGCACAAATAACTATGCTTCCCTTTTGTCAAGCCCCAGTCCTAGTTCTATTCCAAATCCTACTTTTACTACTAGGTATGCTTATGATTTTCATACAGGTTTGCCTGCCATGTCTAGGGGATCTGTTTCACAGCAGAGTTTGTTCACAAATGAGAATAATCATCATGTACAGCTGAATCTTCCTCCTCCTTCTCCTAGTTTTCTTTCCAATTCTGATATCCATAGTGTAAAGATGAATTCTACTACTGTATCAAGTATGTCTCCGAGGTTTGATGGAAGCAGAAGAGAGTCTTTGAATCTTCTAGGGGTCTCCAATTCTCCCAATGATTTTTCTGGTAATGGCTATGTTGATCTGGAAGAACCCACATCTCCTGTAGCCAACTTGATGCCAGGCTTCTTATCAGAATTAGCTTTGAATTCACTGGAGACAAACTCCAGGGCATCAACACCAAAAGATTTAATTGTTGACATGCCTCTTAGCCCACGAATTGATTTAGAGAATGGTCGTTTGCCAAATCCTTCTCTTTGTGTTGGTCCACCAAGGTCCCTATCAGAAGAAGATCCAGTCGTCAAGAGTTCTGCAAGGCAACTGCCTGCTATAGGGGTTCTGAAAACAAATGTTAAGTCAGCAAGCAAGACATCAAAGGGCATCCCCAACATCACTCTTTTGAGAAGGAATGGTATGCCGGTGATGGCACCCAGACAATTCCCTTCTGAAAAAGGACTGAAAAAATTACCTCAATCAGGCCTGCCTGATTCACCACCTTTGAGTTTTGTGCGCACTCTGGAAGGTTCAAGTCACTGGAAGGTTGTGTCTGCACTGCCTGTTCAGGAGATATTAGAAACTCCAGCCTCCAGCATTTTGAGTTGGGGAAATAACATCAATGAAGGACTCTCGGGGAGTGCAAACCGGTTAGGCTTGTCTTTGCCAGGATCTTCTTTTGGGTCTCCTCGAAAATCTGGAATAGATGGTATTCAGCCTGGTAGTGCGCCTATGCGTTCTACATCGCCAGCAAAACTATATCCTGAACACTGGAGCCCTGAAGAGGTCAACAAGGCCATTGAGGTATGACACATATCCCATAGATTGTTGGCCTACTTCTACATCAGTTTGATTGTCTAGATGATGAAGAGGCATCAGTTATAAGCTCTGATTGTTGATGCAGTATTTCCTCAACTTGTTTAAGGGAGTGGAGTAGGTCATGGTCTTTGCAAAAGCTTGACTGTGTCATTTCTCCCTGACTCTTTTGTGCAGGAAGGACAACAAGTTTTTTGTGCAACTCTTCGAGTAAATTCTCATAATCGCAGTGAGGTAAGTTCAGATGTCTGGTTCTCAGTTTCCAGAAGGCTTGGTGTTGCTACTACTGCAGTGAATGCCAATGAGTCGTATATTCCTGTTTGTGCACATTTTTGGGGCAGCTTAAACTGAAGACCAGTCTGCTGTCATTGGCTGCTGGCTTTTCAAGGCTCATCTGACAGTCTTCTCTATGTGCAGGCATTTGTTACCATTGATGGGATACCTCTTGACATACTTATCGAAGGATCTTCTGCTCAAAATCGAGCGGTAAGTTTTTGCATTTCCTTAGAATGAGTGCAAGATCTTTAGTATTTTGTTTCTGCTTATGTTACAATATATGTTTTGTGAGCTCAAGAAGTGCCTTTAGCAAGAATGGTTTGACATCATTTTTGCGAGACAATACTCTCTGTATTTGAAATCCTTAAGTGCAGGATTTAGGTCAGCCAGTTGCATAAAGGAAAAACCTAAATCTGAAAAAGCGAAGTTCCACACCTCTGACTGTGTCTGCTGACTGCTTGTCATGTGTCAATGCTGACTATTCCTGTCGACCATACAATGAGATGATATAGTCTGTATAATTCCTTTATCATCATGACTGATATGGAACATGACAAAAACATTTTGGTTTCTGTAAATGCAGATTGAAGGAGATGTTGTAGCAGTCCTTCTTGACCAGCCATCTGCATGGCCTCGGCTGAAGGGTGGGAATATTAAGCAGATGAGCAATGAGTCTCGTTCCTTAGGGGAGGCTGCTCTGAAGCATACTGAAACTGAGAAGGGGATTGTACATTCATCGAGTGGCATTGGAGACGATATGTTGAATTGTGACAGCCTTCAAGATCAGCATGCCATGGGATTCAGTTCTATGGTTCATACTGAGAGCACCAGAAGAGATCTTGGACAAAATGGGTTTTTGCCCCAGCCGCAACAGAGGAGTAAGGATATTCGCAGTTGGAATAACATACAGAAGGATTCAGGAGGCAAAGGCAGTTCTTATTGGCAAGAGAGTTCTACAATCAAATCATCCGGTTACAACAGTGGTCAGTTAGATCCACGAGTGGAAGCTGCTCGCAAATCAGTTGTTCGGATTCTTAGGAGACCTGCAAATGAGTCTACTCCTGGAGCAGGGCAATCTCAACAAAATGGTTTTGAGTCCAGAACAGACATTGGGGAAGGATGGACAGGTGGAGGATCAGGAATTGTTCTAGCTTCTACAGATATGGAGAACAAAGATGCAGCAAGATCCAGTGGTCCTGACATCAGTGGTAAGGTTGCAAAAGGCCTTGCAAACCTTGAGTCACTAGTTGCATCACTGCCTGGCAAAAGACCTTCTGGGAAAGTTGTTGCAATTGTTGAAAAGTCATTTCGGCGGGAGACAGTAGTTGGGTTTTTGGAATTCCCACAGCATGCTGGGAACAAGTGTGGTGTGGGGAGGGGTCAGGCCTCTAACCTTGAAGACTCTCCCAAAAAACGGAAGAACTTGGGACTGACAATGCTGGTGCCAGTAGATAATCGGTGGCCGAAAATGATAGTGTTTCCGGCTAGCCTTCCTAATAACTTACGTCAGCGGCTGAAGGACAATGATCCAACAGTTTCTAGTGAGCTTCTGGCTGCTCGAGTGGATGGATGGCGGACAGATAGTTACTTTCCAGTTGCAGTCATAAAGCAGACCTTGGGCCAAGGTGGGGAGTTAGATGCCCAACAGAAAGCAATACTGCATGAACATGCAATAAGTAGTGGAAATTTCTCTACTGGTGCACTGGCATGCCTTCCAAAGGTGCCATGGAAAATACCTGTCTCAGAGATGAAGAGAAGAAAGAACTTGCTTCACCTTCGTATCTTTTCAGTTGATCACTCAACAGCACAAGGTTGTGCTCATGCGCTATCAATCGAATCCTTCCCTGATGGTGCAGTTAGAGTTGGCATCCATGTTACTGATGTTTCGTACTTTGTTCAACCTCAAACTGCACTTGACCAGGAAGTTCAAACCAGGTCAACAAGTGTCTCCTTTATTCAGCACATGCTGCCCATGCTACCTCGTCTTTTATGTGAAGATCTCTGTTCCCTCAACCCAGCTGTTGATAGGTTGGCCTTCTCTGTCATGTGGGACATGAATTCTGTGGGTGACATCACTAATGAGTGGATTGGACGCACAGTTGTCCGTTCATGTGCCAAGCTCACATATGGACATGTGCAAAGTATGATGGAGGAGGCCTGTCATGACTCAGAGGGCATTGAGCCCTGTGAAGATATTTTGGGTTTTGAGACAGGGCTACCAGAGGTTTATGGAGGTCACAAGTGGACAGATTTAGTGAAGGACGTACGTTCTCTGCATAGAATTGCACAGAATAGGAGAGCCAGTCGCTTTCAGGGAGGGGCTCTGAAGCTAGACCACACGAAACTTGTGTTTACACTTGAGGAAGACGGTACTCCTTATGAAAGCACAATGTACAATACCAGGGATTCCAATCTTGTTGTTAAAGAATTCCTGCTCCTAGCCAATATGACTGTGGCTCGCGTTATCTCGAATGCTTTCCCTGATAGTGCACTGCTTCGGCGACATCCTGAACCAAGCCTCCGCAAGCTCAAGGAGTTTGAAGACTTCTGCAGTAAGATTGGTTTTGATCTTGATTCGACTTCAGCAGGAACCTTGCATACCTCACTGATGAAGATGCAAGAAAGTGTCAAGCATGATCCGGTCTTGTACAGCATTCTGATGCAATATGCCTCAAAGCCAATGCAGTCAGCGAAATATTTTTGTTCTGGGGAGTTTAAAGACAAAGAGGACTGGGCTCATTATGCTCATGCAATCCCCCTTTACACTCATTTCACCTCACCATTGCACCGGTACCCAGATATAATTGTGCATCGCACACTAGCAGCAGCTCTTGAAGCTGAAGAGGCATCAAGCAGCAGGGAGGCATTCATGCCATCAGTCAAGGGTAATCAAGCAGTAGGAGTTCCAAGTGCTGAGGAGAGCAAGTCACTAGTGTTCACCAATACTTTGTCAGAAAGGGGAGCAAATAGCATGCCAGTTAGCAAACAGGCACTGGCATTTGCAGCAATGAAGCACAAACTTCCTGGAAGTTCAGAGCTTATGACACTTACTGCACGATGTAATGAGAGGAGAATGACAAGTCGAAGTGTGAAGGAAGCAAGTATTAAGCTCAACATCTGGACCTTGTTGAAGAAGAACAAACAGGTATGCTGGCTCTGCCTTAAATCCTTCTGCTCCTCTGGGATTGGAATTTCTTACTTATCTTTCCTCTTGGTGTTGTCTGTTCTTATGTTGGTTCCATGTTTTGTTTTGCAGGGCCTGCTGTCTGATGCACGGGTGCTAGCATTAGGCCCAAAGTTCATGTCTCTATATATCTGCAAGTTCGCTGTACGTCATGGTCCCATACTCTTCTCAACATTTTTAATAGCTTGTTGATGTTTTGATAGATGATAGGCATTTCTTTATGTACAAATATCTAATGTGTGTGACCTATGTCATTGTAAGATTGGTTCCTTCAAACTTTGTCCTTCTTTTTTATCGTCTCTAACTAGGGGCGTAAACCTCTGCAGATGGAGCGGCGCATTTACTATGAGGACATTGAAGGGGTGACAGCTGAATGGTTTGAAGCAACAGGGACACTTGTCCTTGATATCTCGTCCTCTAAGAACATTCCACAAAGACGGGCCAACCAAAGTAGAAATGGAAGGCCACAGAGGACAGTTGCAGACATAGCTACGCTTGTGAACCCAACTGATAGTTCAAGCTCCAGCCCAGAGCAAGAGAGTTATGAGGATATAATCCGGGAGGTGGAGGAGAGGCTGGCTGGAAGGGTTTTCACAGATGGTGCAGCAGAAATTCCTGGATGCACAGACCACCTGGCAAGTGATGCAGTAGTTGAACCGACGGTCTTTCCTTTGACTCTACGCCAATTCTCAAGTGTGCCTGTCTCCTTGCATGCAATTGGGGGTGACAACCGAGCTATAGACTTTGCAGCTCGTCTCTATGTCAGCTCCTACACATCATCAGGCTAGCAAAGCCTCCTTTGAACATACCCTGCCAATCCCTGCCTTTTTCTTTCCTGGTCCATTCTGAAATTCATTGTCAAATGCTTTTCCCCTTACCCTAAACCTGCTTCATAGCATAGCTGTAAGAGCTGAACAAGTCTGCAAACCTTAACCTCAATGCACATGGTCTCACTGCACATTTAATCCGCTGCCCAGATATTCCTAGGTGTTCTTCATTTGGTGACTAACTTGTCACGATCATCTTTTGTTTTTAGTTCCCCCTTCTCTTTCCAGTTCTTCACCCATTCCCTCTGCATCCCCCTCTATCTTCTGGAATTATAGCTCTTGCAGCTAGTTTGGCTAGAGATTCCAACACTGACAGATCCTTCCTCTGCTCTCCCCGAGTTCTTAGGTGTTTTTTCCTCTGAAAACTTGGTGAAAAGCTCTTTGTCTATTTTCTTCTTCTATGCTGGGTCTCCGTTTTTGTCATGGAGAAGTAGCAGCCTAGCATGACCCACTAACATCCCCTGAATTTCCTAGAGCATGAACTCTTTTCTTACTCTGTAGCCAAGGATTGTAAAGTAGACATATAGAGATGTCCAGCATCAGATCCTGTTCTCAGTCAGTGAGTTTCTGCATTACCAGTGACATGGGGCTTCGGTTTAATCCGGCTTCATCCTTCAAAGATAGGCAACCCCTTACTCTCATTCTATTTCTGTTATCCTTCCTCATGGGGGATGTGTTCTCGTCCCCCAAGGATGCATCCGCTATAGTACCTTTCCAGTTTTGTCCTCAGTTTACTTGTCAATTCCAAGGGGTCCTTCGGGCATCTTAGGCTGTTAACACTGCTCTCCCCTCCTCTTACCCAACAATCTGCCAAATCTGTCTGCAGATCTGTTGAATGTAGTTCTATCTCTTACATCTCTCTGGTTGTATACCAGTACAGCTGATCAGTGTAGGAACATACCAACTTGCTGCTAATGGAAAAGAGGATGCAGGCATCTGCTGTCTCTGCTCAGTAGTCAGATTCTGTTGTTTTTGTTTAGAGTAGCAACAGCATTTGGACACAGATAGCAACAAGAGATAGCCCCTTTTTTTGTGGCTGTCCTTGGTTTGGGCTTTAGTGTCCATTCTTCTTTCTCAGAGAGTTGAAGAAAACTTGCAGAGGAGACCCTACTTTTTACTGGGCTCTCTTTCAAAAAGGAAGTGTGGGGAACTGATTGATGTGCAGCTCTGGAGTAGCAGTCTCATGAAGCTGGCTGGGGTATGGGGTGGATCCCTGTAGTTGTGTAGTGGAATTTTGCAGGAAGACCTCTAGATCAATATTTGTGAACTCTTATATGTTCTCTGGAAATGTCTGCTTTACATGTATAAAATTCTACTTGAGCCAATAAAGGATGTGTTAATGATGTGTTAATGATGTGTGGCTTTTGGTTTTGCTCAATATGGGACATGATGGTGAAATTAGTTCATTTAGTGTGAAATCTCAAAACTGTAGCAAAAGTTGCAAGAGCAGATTGAGATGAATTTCCAGGAACCTTTTGAGTTTCTTGAGGGTGCCAAACTGTCTGTGAGCTTTTAGTGTGTTGAAAGTGATTGAGCAACCTATGTGAGCTGGTGTGTGTTTTGAATGCTTTAAAGCTTTGTGAGGTTGGTGAAGTTGGTGGCAAAGGGCGATGAAGGTTACAATATCAGCACAAGCATTCTATCTTTAAGCTCCATGAGGATTTGCTTTACACCTTGGACACACTACAGGCACAATGAGCAACTTGGCAATTAGTGAGAGGAGGTAGACAAAAACAACATATTGAGAAATAAGTGTTGGCAATGATAGTGTTTTAGTCTTTGAGATGTGTGTGTGAGAGAGAGAGATGATCTTTTTATCATGCTAGGAAATAGACTAGCTGCTTGCACATGTCATGTCGCGAGCCATTTGTTGGTAGTATGCCTGTTAGTCTTCTAAGTGCAATTTATGGTCAAGATTCAAAAAGAAGCCTCTTCGGGCAAAGTTTGATGTTTGCTCTTGGGGTCAAGAACTATTACCTCCAAGGAGATGAAAAGAATTCAGCTTCATTGTGTGCTTGGCTATTACAGGCTCTGAATTTCATGGACAGACTTATTGGAATTGGATTAGGTTGATCCTCTTTGTTGGTAGTTTTGTGGATTATGGGTGGGCTTGGTGAAAACATGGGTTTGAAGTAGTGCACCTATAAGCTTAACATGGTTATTCTTGATTGTACATTTGTGATCCATGTGAAAGTTTGCACCAATTACAGCTCTAAGGTCCTTGTTTTGAAAATAAGTAATGTACATGGAACCAAGCCAATCTATGTAAAGGTTCTCCAATTGTTTGTCAATCACATTTGAATTGTCTATTGTATCACAATAGTTTGATGAAAGGAAAAAGATGACTTGTATGCATGCCAATTGAATCAATACCTGGCTAATGAACAAATAATAATTAATGATGTTAGTTGTCAAATACTTTGACCTCACACAAACCGTTAACAAAAGAACATGTTCAATTGATCAAATAAATGAGGCATAAGTTATTTTAAGGTCTTGGATTTGATATTGAAAATGATCTTACTTCAATACGAATGATCAAATGTCAAATCTTTGTGTGATATGTAGAACTATGATATCATATATGCTTGTGTGCATGTATGGAGTCAAGTTTCAATGTTCAGAATTGGAAGGTGTGAACTCAAATTAATTTCCTTAACAATTTTGATATGTGATATGTTGGACTTGCTTGTGATTTGAACATGTGCCATGTTTGTTGAGCTTGTTGGTTTGGTCATGCTCCATCTTAGATAAGAATAGGCAATGCATAAGGCAGCGAACTTGAAGGTTAAATGATTGGAAGGCTACAAAATGTTCATGATGGTCCAAACATTATATCACAAAGAATGAAAGATCACAGTACATGCACAAGAGTTTGGTTCCTTGAATGTGTAGGTATCAAATACATGGCAATACTTTCCTTTTAGTATCATAGTTTCTAAGGTCACATGTTTGATGAGTGGACAGAAGCATCATCTTGAGAATGAAAGAGACGATTTTGATGTGATGTGAAAATTATGAATACATTAGGAGATCAACTTCATTGGACCTTGTTAGCTATATTTTCACGTAGGTTATTTACTTAAAAACAATCTCTTTGGGTGCTTGCTCCCATCACTAGCTTAAAAACCACATCCCCAATTAATTGAAGCAAATATTACAATTATCTTCTAAATCACATCAACCTACAAGCTCATAATAGTTCATCTTCTAAAGACAGCAACTTAACAATTTACTCTTATGCTCACCATTGTTTCTTATGACGATGCACATTAAACATTTTTGGGTATTTGTATTTGGTTTATCTATTCTAGAATGCCCATGGATTGCTTACAAAATGGAAGCCACAAATAAGAAAAATAAATTGTAATGGGATTCACAAAAACTTGTACCTTATATATTCATCAATTGAGAAAAATATTATTTGTAAGTCAAGATCTTAAACACATGAAACCTCTTATTAACTTAAGTAATTTTTTCATAATATTCATGAGGGAATAAAACAAATACCACCCAAAAGCCAACAAGTTGATCATTATGTCACTTGCACATTAAATTTTTCACTCAAAGGCTTTATAACACACTAGTACAAATTGTTTTGAACACATAAAGAAAATATCATAGACCCAACAAAAAAAACATGTTTTGTCATGCTTGGAAAATTTTAAAGATTCAATCTAGATGTACACCTTTTAGTTGACAACCTTTTTTTTGTTGGTTACATATGGCCAAAAAGAAACATTAAAAAATAAAATTGTTAAAATCCAATGTTTTTTGAGGTTCTCAATAGCCAAAATTTGGCCTATTTTTTGAAAAAAGCCATATTTCTATATTTTGTTCAAATATGTAGCAAAAAATATAGAAAGGTGAAAATTTTCTTTCATATTTAACATGTAACCAAATTTGGCTAAATATTCATGTGGATCATCACCACTTTGACTACATCAAAGAAATTGACCCAAAAAACATTGCTAATGCATTGTGTATGATTAGATTGAGCCAATACACCTAGCAAAAGTTGTATATAGGTGTTATGTATCAATGTCATAATTTTCTCCATGAAATGGTGTATTTAATACAACAATTTCATTCAAGGAATATGTATGTGTTGTCTTGGCCAAAATGCCCAATTCATATTATACAATTAGAATACATGCTCCACAAAATTTGCATGTGTTCCACCTTATGGAATTATCATGTATTTTTTTATGCTTAAGGATATTTCCCATTCAAAACAATTTTATTGTTACTTTAAAATTTTCATACATAATATCCTCCATCCAAAAAATTGTAGAAATTTGCAATGAACAATATTTTTGTTCCACCCTAAAGAATTGATGCCCCTCTCAATTATACTACAATGACTCAATCTAACAATCGTTTTCCGTTCGGCTCCATACAAAATTTGCATGGAAGTATTGTAAGTGCATCCCACACTTACACTACACATGCACAAAGAGAATTTTATCAAGTAGTAGTTTCATTGTAGGAAAAACATGTACAAAATTCCAGTTCTACATAGCTTAAAGAACCCCTCAAAAGTCCTTGACTACTTATTCCATTGCTACAATAGTTACAACCTCCAAGAAACTTTGACCAATTGTAACAATCTTGACAATAAATGTTGGCTTGCCAAAAATCTATTTGCAATTATTTGACTTGTTGTGAATAAGGTTACAAAATTTGCCTAACTATTGAATACTAATAGGTTGTTCATGATCTAGTTACAATGTGACCTAATAGGAAGGGAATTAGATAATATTCTTGTGTGAACATAGCAAGTTTTTATGGTTTTAATTTTTGTTTTCAATGGCCATTAACTTTTTGCATGTTAACGGCAAAAATTATTCCATCATTATTTGTTTCTCTAAGACATCTACAACAATACCTATTTCAAAAAAACTTATGAGGATGGGTAGGAAGTCTTGTTTGTTCATGTATTATGTAGAATTGATTGACTCCAAACTATGGATGGTTGAGGAAGTTGTGACATTGAATGGAGGCTTGAAGAGTAGGATGGTGGAAGGCATGATAAGAAGGAAAATTTGGAAGCAATGTAAGTAGGTTTTTCTTTTTTCATGGTTAGTTTCAAGAGATGGTAGGTTTTACTTGTCGTGATTAGTAGTTGTTGTATTAGATTTCTGCTGCACTAATGATTATTCTATGGTAAGCAATATATCCTTGGTAGCAATAAATTTAATAAGGGGTTGATGTTAAGGATTGATGACGAAAGGGAAGAAGTCCGAGCTGTAGAAAAAAGGGCACGTAGAGGATCAATATGCATTTTGAATACGAATATTTGTTGAGTCTTTATTTAATCCATGTTGTAAGTCAAGTATCTAAATGAACACAAAAAGCTTTAGTTGGTCCTTGGGTTGGGCAGAATGAAAGAAATGTGAATAGAAGTGGGAAGTTAATAGAAATATATATGGAATCCATATAAGCACAAAAATTTGTCTTTCCTTAGTGGTTATAAATCAACCTAGTATATGTCACTCATACTTGGGTTTGGACATTGAGATCAAAATGTCTATGAAATTAGGGTTTATCAAATAAGGAACTTAATGTTTTTTTTACATTGTTGCATTTGTTGGAGATGGGTTAGCAACTCACATGGACTGACCAAACATGTAGGGTTCTGACCTCAAGCTATACCTCAGTAGATTTTAAACTTTTAATGTATGGTTCTTTACATGATCCAAATTGTTTGCTGCCATTATGACAAGTTAGGGAGAGATCATCATGTGTGTACCAATTGGTAATTCACACATAAAACATTGACTAAATCTAAGTATCTAAATTAACACTAAAAATGGGTTCGTAGTCTCGGCAATGTAAGTTGTTGGAATTAATGGTGTTTTAGATTTCCAAGAGTTTGTGTTTCTACTATGAGTTACTCATGGAGAAGATATTTCTTTCTACACCCTTCTTTTTGGTTACAACAGTTCATATGGTGGGAATTTTCAAGGTGCTAGATAGGACTTGTAGACTTTTATCTAAGTCTCTTTTTAGTTATTGATATTACATCACCATAACTATCTAATATAATTTTTCTCTGCAAGATTTGGATTGCTCCCATTTGAAAATCATGGGAAATTTTAATTGTATTCAACTCCACAAACTTCACCATCTCTTTGACAATGACCACATCTTTCACCCACCTACAGGCAATCCATGCACAAGTAAAATGTAATTTTATCACATTTAGTTGCTCATCAACCTGGAGCATGAGCTTCTAGGAACAGAATGTGTTCAACAACTAACCAATTTTATATAACAAGTTTCAAAACCATTGGTGAAATATCCATCATAGGTGACCTTGAGATTGATTTGAATAAATTTTGAAAGAAAGATCTTGGCAGATCCATTTTGTGAGAAGTATTTTCTTATTTGTTAAATTACACGATTCCACCAAAAGCCTTGTTCATCACAAGAACCATTATGGTGGAAACTGGTCAAATCCATACCCAATGCAAGTTACAAGCTTACTAGTGTATTGTGGCAAGTAGGTAGGAAAATTGTGTATAATAGTGTTGGTGCCATTCACAACAGTGTGCTGAATTCTTCCAATTGGATTGTTGGATGAAATTACAAGCTCTCTATGTATGGTTATTGATCAATTGTTGAAGATTGCTTGACCATGGGTGCATCACAAGCCCATCAATACAAAGTTGATGTCAAATATTATGTCGTTATAAAAAATGACACTTGGTTTGCTATGACGAGCTTAGAGCATACAAAGTTGCCTGATATAGTTGTGTAGCATGTACCCACCACAATGTGATGGCCTTTAGTGATGGCATTCCCAACAACTCCATGCAATGCTCTAATTTGCACTTCTAGCTCATGTTCCATAAACCCTAAACCATGGGTTTGCAAACCTCCTAGTTCTACACAAAGTAGCTCATCCCCTGCCATCATGTTATCACAGTGGTGCTCCTTTCACCATATGCAAATTATAATCTTGGCAAATAATCAGATTACCATTACAAATTCACCAAAGTTGAACTCTTTCATCATCCTAAAAAACAAATCACCATACTCAAAACACAAAAAACAAAACAAAACAAAAAATAAATCTCAAAACATTATGTATTATGTCAGGAAGTAAATCACTTTGAACATGTATAGATGGCTTGCCTAAACCTTAGTTATATATATATTTTAAAAATCTAAACATATTGGAAAGTCATGGCAAAGGTCTAGTTGATTAAAAGTTGCTTTAATAATATATCTATTGATATGTATGTTGATCCTAAATGGTATGTTTGAACAATGGGTGTGGCTTCTAAGAAGAGCATGGTGCAGATGTCAAATCAAACAATTTTGGGCAACTTAATATAAGTGAAATAGAGGTTCGCCTTGATGGAATTGAGTGCAACTATGAAAAATGCAAAAGACAACTAAAGAACTCACATCCATGGTGGGGACAAGGGATATACTATGAGCCTTCAACTCAATATTCTACTTTAACTTTTCCCACAAGTGAAATTGCAGGTAATAAGGAGTTGGAGGATAAATTGTTATATACATCTAGTCTATCATCTAAAGATGACCATGTGAAGTATAATGAATATGAGGTGCTCACATGGTCACAAACACGTGGGAAGGGAGTGGAGGATGGTGGCAAGGTTTCCACAACTCCTCAAAGGTGCATTCAAGGTGTTTCAGACATAACAACTCATAATACATTTGCTACAAAAGAGGTGAGCTTGGAGGTAGAAATAGGTGGATGTGTTCCTTCTCCAACCAAGACATCCATTAGTTCAATACATTACATGTTGGTTTTAGATGTCAATGGGTTGTTGTGTGATGCATAACATGTTTTCACTCCCAAGAGCTGGAAATTGTTGTCTGTACCAGTGTGATGTGGGTATAAGATGGTTAGCCTAGGCCCTGGTTATTATGAGTTCCTAAGCTTGTGTTCTTCAAGGTTCAACATTGGAATTTGGTCATCAACAACAAAGCCGAATTTGATCCTGATGGTTAATTTACTATTGGGAGAAAGGTCAAAAATTAAACCTATTTTTGTGTGGGGAAATGAGAAATGTGACCAAATTTAGGTTTGCCATCCACACAATAATAGTCGGGCATTAGCTTTGAAGAACATGAACAAGGTGTTTGATGAGATAAACCTTCACTTCAGAGAGTTTTTTCATCACAATATTCTGTTCATAGATGATTGCCCCTACAAATGTATGGGGAATGTGCCTTTTTTAAATATCATGCCTCATCCATTCAATAGTGAGGTAAAAAAGAAATATATTTTGGGATCATTATGGCCTTGGTTGCTTGGGCTTTCTAATGCTCCTAGTACCATAGGCCATGTTGGTTCACACCACCATGGGCAAAAGTGTGTGAACAAACAAAACCCGCATTGGAAAACCCTAAGGACTTATGCACATGGTTGCTTATGACTTGGGTGATTGGCAACAAACTTCAAACCTAGACATTTTTTTGTTTCAAATAATAATGTTCTTGAATTATATTGTGATATATGATAGTAAAATTGATATGTAAGCTTATCTAAACTTTAGTACTCAATTAATATGCAGTTTAAATATTGCAGATCAAAAAGGGTGGAAAAGTTAGTGGCTAGAAGGCAAGGGTGCAAATTTTGAATCAAAGGGCCATTGGCCATTTTGGGGTCTACATGCAACAAATTTTCAAGGTCATCTACAAAGGAGGCTTCTATTTTGGTGGCTCAAAAAACACATCCGAAGGTTGGCCATTTTTCATTTTGTTTGATCCAAGTATAATGGCTTATTGTTCATGGGTCTCAAATTTACATATTGTTGATCTACTAACTTGTACTTACACCAACTTCCATTTGGTGAGGGATGACTTTGGTGTGATGTATGTTGGAGCTATTTTGGTCATAGATTATTTAAACATGTTTCAATTGCTAGATTAAATTCAAAGGCTTTGGGTTCATGTGATTGTATGTTATATAACAATCTAGTGGCATTAACTTGAAACTTTGTTGTTTTCTAATACAAGGCAAATGAAATGATCATCCTCATGATTGAAGCTAAATGTAAGATGTGTACATTTGGCAACTTTGTGAAATTTGGCGGTGCGGGAGTTGTCGATTATAATACGCCCATGGCAATAGACTATTTATCTATAGTGGTGAGTTCAATTGTAGTGGCTAGTGCATCATGCCATTTCCAAAAACTAACCATGACCTTTTGTTCAAATATGTGGTGGATGCAATTGGATACATAATTTTGTGGCCTTGGAAGCTAACTTGTATGATGTAAGTATGTGTATATGAGGTAGTTATGTTTTTGTTCCAACATTTTGATTGTCAAACTTTGTACACCTTCAAACTGCAATGAAGATTTTGAATCGATTGATAATTGTGCACATTTGATTGTTTGTATGATTTTGTGTGCACTTTTAGTTCTATGCAAAATGTATATGTAATTAGTGTGTCGATTTGTCCATAGTTAGTTTTACCATCTTGTTTGACTATACTTCATGTTTGTGTGTGATCTGCATTTGTTGTGTAAATGTTGTGAACTTGAAAAGGACAATAGTAAAAAAAAGAAAAAATACATGAATAAAAATATAAGGTGCAATATTGGTTGTTGGGTAAAAATTACAAATTAATTAGTTAAAAAATAGGGTACATTTTATTCAAACAATCAATTTAATTATAATATAAGGAATGTAAAAAACTAAAATAGTGGATTATAATTAATATAGGTTGACTTTAATATGTATATATTAATAATTTAGATAATAATAAAGTGATAAAAAATAGGTTGGACAATTATATGATACCCCCTTTAAAAATGGTCATTTGACACATGTAGATCTCAAACTTTACACTAAGTGTCCCCCTCAAAGTTGTGAGTTGTGTGTATTAATCCCACATACACAACTCACACACAACAACATACTTGCATATTATATGTATGCCCTAAACTTTCAACCCTAAATTGGCACCCAAAATCTAGTAGGCGTGTCAACAATTAAATGGGTAATCTAAGTTGTTAGATGTAAGCCATGTGTACACTCAATGTAGTTAAATTAGACAAACTAAAACCTAACATAATAGATAGGCAAAACATACACATAAAGTTTCACATTAGACATTACAAATGACATCCACATCAGCAAAAAAAATAGTCATTCTAATCATAAAAGACATGACACATGTACATCCACATCATTTAACATTGTTACTACATTTAATCACAACAGACATGACAAATGTAATCCCACATCCCTAGACATTATTAGACCATTTAGTATAACCATGACACATGTCCCCCACATCAGCTAGCACTATTAGTTGGTTTAATTAATATAACCATGACACCTCGACATCAGCTAGCACTATCAATTAATTTAATTAATAGAACCATGACACCTCCATATCAACTAGCATTATCCATCGCTTGTCTAATAATTTCTAACTATATCTTCACCTTGTCTAGGGTGCATTTTTTAATGAAATTTAGTCACAAAAAATAGCACAAAAAACAAGTTTTGTTATAGTGTACTATTGTAATAGTTGGAAAAGTTTGGCAATAGTTTCAAATTCAAAAAATCACAAGCTTTGCAAATTGCTTCAAATGGTGCCATACTTGAAGAAGTGATAATGAACACTTCGAAAATTTGTTCACACATCACATTCTCAAATGTCAACATTAAAATGAATCTTCCAACGTTCATAACTTAATGCAAAATTATCACAAATCATGCATAAGGTTTGAACACAAATGGTTAAATGAAAAACAAAAGAGAGAGGAAATTGTTTCAAATTACCTCCAAATTAGTTTGAAAGGTTGTACCAATGATTAAAGCCTTGTGAACAACCTCCACCTATGCTCTTGAACATCTTTATTTGGTACTAAAATGATGATGATAGAGTTCAAGATTGAAATCAACTTCACTTCACCATAAATGATTGATGACATGTTCTAAATAGAAGAATAATCATAGGTGCACCTATTGAAAATAAATCTAACAACTCCTTTTAAGAAAAAGAATTTTTTTTCTAAAAGGAAATAGTTTTAATGCTTTTAGGTTTGGTTCCATCAACAACAAAAACTCATACTTTTGGTTCATAGGACGATGAACTTGGACAACCACAACAACAATACACGTAATAGAATGCTACAACTTATGAATTACAAATTTTACAATTGAATCATGATGCATGAACATAATCTAAATAGGAAAATCATGAATTTCCATGATTTTAATATTTAATGAACTAATTTGAATGACATATGGACTATCACCACAACTAAAATTATTGATCCCAATTTACTTCCCTACATGAATATTGTCAAAATAATGTGGTGCAAAAGATTATGAAATCACCAAAATTATGGTTTGAAAACCATCACAATCAACAATTTCTACTCAAAAACATTTGTATGAAGAATTGCCAATATTCCAACTTCCATAGCATTCATGACTTTTCTTTCAAAACAAGCACCTTACATTTTCACTACAACATCATCAATACTCCAGTCAACTCTTTCTAATCAATCCTCTTTCACTTTTTTTTATGGCTAGAAAAAGAACTCACCTCACATGTCGCATGTGCACTTTGCACATGTTAGCAAAAGATGATAATCTTAGCACCTTGCTTTTGTGAGCACAAAATCTGCTCCATTTTTCACTACTTTTCATTAGGTAGTATTACTTCCACAACCTATTACCAACAAATACCATATCAAACAAATCCATGACAATGCAAAAAAGGCTCCAAACAACCTTTGTGAGTTCCATACAAAAAAAATCCTCAAATATAACACTTTTTCAAAAAACTTCCTCAAAAAAAAACCTCAAAACATCCAAAAAAACCTTTTCTATCCTATATGCATGTAGAATAAATCCAATTCTGTACGTATTTGTGAATGAATGACTTAAATGCAAAAACCATTTTTGAAGGCTTCATAAACAAACTTCCAGAATAAGAGCATTGTGGTTAATAGTAGATGGCATGTGGTGTTTCCTGACTTCTTAGATGCATGCATCATTATTACCTCAGTAATTGTCTTGTTGGCAGCTATTTCATATGTGTTACCAATATTGACCTGCACATGATCAATTAGCAAGTCACCAACAATTTTGTGCACTTCCTTTGGCCATGTAGTTGTGTATATGAAAGTCTGTCTTTGATTTGGAATTTCATTCACAATCTTGTGGATCTGAGGTTCGAATCCCATATCCAGCATGTAATCTGCTTCATCATGGTTATTTGAAAGTGCCTTTATGAACCCAAATGAATCCAACGATCTTGCCACAATGGCAAGTCCATAGTAGCTGGCAAGTTTGAAATTGACCTTGAAGTAGCTTCATGGAACTTTCCATTCAGAATGTGAGCAACAGAATCCCCCAAGTTATTGATAGCCACATTTCGTCTTGGACTATCAAGGAGAGAAAGTTGATGTTGAAGTAGCTTCATGGAACTTTCCATCTAGAATGTGAGCAAAAGAATCCCCCAAGTTATTGATAGCCACATTTCCTCTTAGACTATCAAGGAGAGAAAGTTTAACGTTCACCAACCTTACAAACTTGTCATTTCGTCCTTCAAGTGCCAAACTCATCTTGCTTGTTGACCCAATGCAACCCAACCTTATAGGCACCACCAAATGAGGAATGTGTTATCTTCACAATATCAATTAAATCCAGTAATGTAGCTCATTGGTACACAATTTGGGTCATTTGGGTCACATTGTAAGACTTGACAGGGGTCACTTATGAGGGCATCGACCATATCCTCAACACCTTTCATGTTAACTGCAATGTGCAAAGGTGTCAAGTCTGTTGGCCTAGCCATGTTTGGCTTGAATAAGTTGCCCCACTGCAATTTCAATTGCATTATTCTAAGGAAAGTCTCCAACCCAACATCACTTTCTTTTGTGCGGGGTGAATGCACATATGCCAACATAAGTTCCACTTTGGGTTTGCACTTCCTATGAACTGCCTAATGTAATAAACTCATATCATCTTGCAAACAATGGGGCAATTTGGTGAAAAAAGAATCAGGCTCTGCTCTCTCAAAGGGCATTTCCAGCACCTTTCATATAATCATGCACTAATCATGTTCAACCACGAAGACTAATAGACATTTCAACCAAAAAGCTTGAACCTGCGATAAACAAAAGAAGGGGTGATGAAAGGTATTCCTAGAAAGATTACCCAAATTTTAAGAGACAAGTCTCAAGAAGTCTTAGCCATCCACATGATTCAAGTTTCCTCCCTCCAGCTCATGATCAAATTCTCATTAATATTTTGCACTTTTGGTCCTTGAACCACACAGTGTAGATTTGTTGGTAGTTGTTATGAATGGATTTTCTTTCAAAAATATCATTCCACATTGAATAATCCCACAACAGTGCAAGCATCAATACCTTGATAGCCCATGAAAGGAAAGATGTGAAACTAGAAATGAAATCACCTACCATGTCAAGAGAATACCAACCTAGTTCGTGTAAGAAGCATGCAACATCTTCTTCCACCACAACATGTGCCACCTCACCACAGAATAGAACATCACAAGATTCAACTCTTTCTCTTTTCACTATATCAGCTGCATGTAAAGTTGCTGCTTCAATTTCCTCTTCTAGCTTGCAGAGCTCCTTGCAATTATGACTAGCTTTGAATTACCTCCCCGAAGATTTTGTTTTGCATGTAGTCATCATAATCATGTATATGAAGAAAACTCTTTTGAAGTCACAATCAACTCAAACACAAAACGTATCAAGTCCATAGATGCCATTCTTCCCCTCACTATGAAAATAATTCAAATGTGCAAACTCAGATCACTCTCAAGATTCACATGTTTACACTGATGATCTACATCTACTTGAAAATATACCTCCATGAAACACTGACCCACAACATTAGAATGTTTCCCAAGGGGACTGAAAGTGTGATCCACTGTAAATTCCACTTTATTAGTTGTGGCCACAACACCACAATCATCCACAAAGTTATCACCATAGTCATCAATTTCATCACTTTCTCCATCACTTTCATCACTAACATTGTTTGTTTCTTCATCGGACTAGAAGAAGAACCTTGTGACAAATGCTTTCCTTGGTATACACAAAGTAACCTGAACAAAAAGAAAACCAAAAAATCAATGCCTCTTTGTAAGGAGCAGCCCAAAGATTTGCACATTTGTTTATTAAAAAAATGGCAAAGGCAACATGTCAGACAGTCTTCTCATTGCCACCCACACCCTCACCTAAGACAACTCAAATTTACCAAGTGTTAGTAACAGATACCTGGTCCCATAAGAGTGTCCAAGGTTGAAACCCTTGAAACAAATCTTGGTTTCTTGACCAGCTACAATTGCAAGGGGGTGCACTTATTGAATGTAGGGTTGATTAATTGGATTCACAAATTTCCTTCCCATAATATTTCCTACAATGTCAATGCAGTTGCTATCAAACTCACTCCACCCACTTGAAAGCATAATATAACCTTCCTGATCATATACACTTGATATGAAAACAATGCCAGCATTCCTCACAAAAGCTCTAGAGCAACATAAACCCATCATGTAGACTTTCATCAATAAAGACCTAAAAGAGGGACTCCATGCTGGGCCCATTTGTTGCATGCTTTAGACATTACCCAATGACATTTTCATTCACACGTGTTCATGCATCTCTGAACTGTAGCTACAAAAAACATTTTCAGTCTCTGTGAAATGTGCAACTAACTATCAACAATTGAAACTCTTTGGTGTTCCACTTGCTCAAGGATATGACCTTGTAGCCAAGTAAGTGCATTGCCTACTCATTTGTCCATAGGTTAAGTAGGATATATTATCCCACCTTGCACACCATAGTACATAATCCCATTTAGGGTTTGAAAACGTACGTTTAAGATGGATAGATATGATTTAATTTTTTTGCTCCTATTGTTCAATCTAAACAATTGCCTAAACAATCTATTGCAAAATTACATAACAAGCCAGGACATGAAGACAAACTGAGTGATTCCTATCTATAAACCAAACAAGCAAATCAGTCAAAATGAGCCCATTAAAAGATGGAAATGAACCAAAAACACATGGGCCCTACCCATGCAAGGATAATAATGAATATTTATATTTTAACATGAAGTTAGTCATTTATTCAGTTAGTCAGTCCCTTCCTTGTAGGGGGCCAAGGACCAATTTCATTTTTGAAGAATGTAGACATGGATCCTTGCGATCCAAACTCTGCATCAAATTCTGCATACAAGAAAATCAGGAAATTGGTTACAGCTATGTCTGTCTCAAGGCAATCTAAAAAAGGCCTTAAGAAGACTGTCCTCCACTACAGCATCAATGCAAAAGAAACAAGAACAAAGAAAGACAATTCTCAAAGACTACAAATCTGATCACAACAAGTCCAATACTACTACTACTACTACTACTACTACTACAAGCCACAATTAAACATCAGAAACAACAACAAACCGCAGTTTTAATGAGCTCCTCATCATAGCCAGAAGCTCTTCCTCTTCACAACACAATCTTGTCTCTTTTTCGATCTTCCTCTGCCTCTTGTTCTTGTTTTTGTTCTTACACCAAATATAGATCGATGAAGTTGCAGAGAAATCTCCACAACAACAATTAAAGGTAACACGACAATGAGTACAGTGATAACCTCATGAGAGTCACTCACAAAGTGACAGACCATCACCTTCATCACAAACGGCAGTGACGAGCTGCCATGACTACCCACTGAGTTCATCAGCTCCCAACAGTGGGTGTAGATAAGCATATAATAATCTT
>Ga0116231_10000211_pt1 | contig 87065 bp, 60 predicted proteins | sample S1TSphgellanicum_2_FD_89695 | JGI IMG/M metagenome (GOLD analysis project Ga0116231, IMG submission 89695) | Host-associated microbial communities from peat moss isolated from Minnesota, USA - S1T2_Fd - Sphagnum magellanicum MG | ecosystem: Host-associated > Plants > Peat moss > Unclassified... | reverse complement strand
CCATTTTTGAGGTTGACAAACCGGGGGGTTGTGGAGTGTAAAAACCCAACTTAGGGTTTGTTTTTGGGTGGGGGGGGGGGGGGTCAACTTTAATTTGGTAACCCATCTTGTTGATAATAGGTTCCCCTGCAGTTAGGTAGTTCAATAGTATATACTAGGTGAGTACTAGTAGGTAACTAAATGCATGTAGATGTAGGCAAGGGTTAGTGGGGTTTGTTAGTAAAGTAGGTACCTAGTAAGAACAGGAACACCAAGGTAAACACAATGGTTAACAACTTGGTGGCTTTTCCAGTGAGGTCCTATATATAGGTAGCTACGTAAGTAGTACAATAGGTGCCAATTACCTACTTAGAGCATCTCCAGTGGTGCTCAGTATGAGACCCTCCAAAAATATTTTTCACATCCAAGTTTAGTTATAGACTTATTTTGGCAACCCCACCCATAAAAGTGAAAACTCGGATAGCAAATAGGTGGGAAACTACTAATAGTAAACCACTTGGACCAATCATTATTATGATGAGGCAATCAGAAACACAGAGCAACAACAGTCAAATCATATTTATTACACTCTTTTCTGCAGGTGCACACCCTTGCTTGCTGCGCCTTTTACCAGCCACCGCAAAATGTGGAATTGTGCTGAGCCAAAACCAAACCATTTTCCTCACACAGCCCAGCAGCATGTTTTGACTTTTCTTCATCCAATTTTACTGTGCAGATCACATACTGAGCACCGCTGGAGAGGCTCTTTTACTAAGTGACCAAGGTGAACCAGCACCAAGTGGTAATATATATATATATATATATACCCTTCACATTTCTTGAGTGGAGGCCTCCCCTAAACTTGAATTAGATGAGTTGGGTTAATCTAGTATTTCCTCCTTTCCAATTGTGTGTGTGTGTGTGTGTGTGTGTGTATGTATGTTTTTACACTTTACTTTTTTTTGCAATAGAGTTCCTTTTTATCATCTTTATTCATCATTTCTTCATCATTTTTTGGCCATGTTTGTTTTTCCATTTCATCATGTTGGGGGTGAGATCTTTTTTTTTGTTTTGGGTTTTTTGAAAAGAAGCTTAGCTAGCCAGCTGTAAAGCTTTGAGAGAGAGGAGAATTGGTCATCCATTTTTTTCAAAAGGATCTTCTTAGCCTAAGTTTGTTCTGACAAAGCTTCAGAAAGTGTGTGTCATAGTAATATAGCAAGCCAATGAAGGCTTAGCTGAATTCTTCTTTAAAGTGGGGTTTTAAACATGATGATGATGGTGGTACCAGTGTAAGTCCTGGTTCATTCAGCCAAGCAGACTTTCTCTGTAAGTAGTAGTACCTGTACAAACCAGGAAAACATTGGAGGAGAGAGAGAGAGGAGTCAGCAGACACAGAACTGGACTCCAATGTGCTCTACTTGTTACTAAACATTCTCTGGAGCCCACTCTCCCCACCATATTACTTTTCTTGAATTTTTTTTTTAAATTAAATTATTTAAATTATTTTTATTCTATTCTAATATTTAATATTTTTATTAAAATAAAATTTAAATAAAGAAAATAGAAATGGGAAATGAGAACAAATTTTTTTGTTTTTGAAAAGGCAAAAGAGAGACATGAACAGGAAGGAGAGAACAGGCTGGGTGTGGGTGCAATTATATGAGGCTTCAATCCCTTGTCTAAAGTCCAAAACAAACAATTTGAAGTTCCAAACCAACTTTATTCCAAGAACTTTATTCAGATCACCTAAAGTAATGCAATAAGAGCATTTCCTAGTCTATTTTAGAGGGCACCTTAATAAACTTTAGCCTAGTAGAGTCAGTTTCATCATTAAATCATCTTTGTAAGACTGAAATGAATTTTATTTTGTTGTGTGTGTGTGTGTGAAAATACAAATCTAAGGTGTTGAAAAGCTAAACCCTAAACCCTAAAAACCATCATAATTATTGCAGGCTACAATCTTAAAGTGCTTCAATATGCAAAGTTGTAATGGGATGGGGTTCAAGTTTTAGAAATATTCTTGAGCTTATAATGATTGTCCAAAAGATTGCCTCATTTGATGAATTCCCCCCCCCCCAACCCTAAACCCTAAACCACCATGGTAAGAATGGGGTTCTTCTAATGTTCAAATTCCCTCGAATGTAATGCCCCTACCTAGCATTAGGTATGTGTTTGGAGCACCATGAACAACCCTAAAAGTCCCATTATTATCGCACCCAAACCAACCATTAGTGAACCTAGGTGGTATAGTTACCCATGATATACGCTCTTGTAATTGTTTCTCAACATGTCATGCCTTTGATGTTTCTATGTTATCACCATATCATTAGTAGAATGAATGAACCGTGTGGGTTTTTATGCTACACATGAAAGTGGAAGGATTTCAAAATCTTCCGTGAGTGATTATAGAACTTGTATTGGCCGTCAATTTCCCTCTAAACCAACATTTCCTTCATAGAACTCCCCTAAGAAATTTCAAGCGTCAATGAATTATCTATCTAACACACATCACCCAAAACCCAAAAATATATAGACACACATGATTTCATTTTAATGGCCTCAACTTTGAAGTTTCTCTCAAACCAACACTTTGGTATTATAGAACTTGGTAAGGAATAATCAACTAATTTTAATGAATTATCAAAATGCACAATTTTAGGAAGAATCGAATAACATAACAAGTACAATTTTAGGAAGAATCAAATAACATAAAAAGCACAATTTTAGGGAGAATCAAATAACATAACAAGTCACAAAGAAGACAAGCCTTTCAGTGGTGTCATTCTTAGTTTATTATGACATGCATTGTAGCCAAATGAGGAATCCGTGCAATTGCAATGGCAATTGTTGAATTCCACAAGTGCTACAACGCATTCTAATTCTTTATAAACATCATCAAACCAAGAATCCAAAGAAACTTCAATGTTTTCCCTTAAATGACAATGCTCATTCTAGCATGCATTTCATTTTTCGAAACATTCCCACTTATTTTCCTTTTTCTTTAGTGATAAAAATACCTATCGGGTATCATGGGAAATTTTTCTAATAAATAAATAAATAAATAAATTGCAGCCCTTTACGCTCACCAAAGCCCCTCAGCCATGAACTTTAACCAAACACTCCGACCCACCCATGCTCAACCCTACCTTGCCTGGGACCCATTCTCCAACCAAGCCCACAAACAAGCCTTGGAGCTTCACACAAGAAAAGGCATTGCAAAAGCGAGCTCAATGCACATGTTTAGTGCTTGTGGGGTTTAGGCTAGTCATGAAAGATTTGAACTTAACAAGAAAATACATGCTAGACCAAACTTGTGCTAAAAGCCGCTCACTTAAAATCAGGTAAATACTAAGGAACTTATAATTTATTGGCCTTGCCTACCAAGGCAAGAAGGATATTGTGTTTAGATTCATTATAGAGTATAGTAGCTTAAGGGATTTTTATAGGCCCCTAGGTAATAATAAATAATAGGTCTATTTATTTTTATATGAGGATTTTTGATAGATGATATTTTGGCTTGTGTTGTAAACTTGAGATTAGTTATAGAATTAACATATCTTGAAGGATTTTTGTTTCTTTTAGAGGACTTTTTGAAGATTATATTTTTGCATGCTTAAATATTTGAGTTTTCATAAATTTTCTTCTTTTGCCTTAAGATACTATTTAATGTAAATGGCAAGGCCATAGTATGACACACACCCCTTGTTTTTGTACATTTGCCACCCAATACCATGTGTATATAAACAAGTCAACTAGTTTTGCCATTTAAGGCACTCATTTAAAGTCAGGTAAAATATTATTAAGGAACTTATAATTTGTTTTCGTACATTTGCCACCCAATACCATGTGTATAACAAGTCAACTAATTTTGCCATTTAAGGCACTCACTTAAAGTCAGGTAAAAATACTATTAAGGAACTTATAATTTGTTTTCGTACATTTGCCACCCAATAATACCATGTGTATAACGAGTCAACTAGTTTTGCCATTTAAGGCACTCACTTAAAGTCAGGTAAAATATTATTAAGGAACTTATAATTTGTTTTCGTACATTTGCCACCCAATACCACGTGTATAACAAGTCAACTAGTTTAGCCATTTAAGATGATTATCATCACCATGATAACAACTATCTAGATCTTGTTATCTTTTTTCTCGTGTCCAACATGATAGGCTAGTATACTAAAATTTCTCAATGTCTTACACAAATCTTTTGAAAACATGTCCATGCAATTTGAATCATTAGATGCACTTTGAATCATTAGATGCTGCACAAGGGTCTTACAAGGGATTGTAGGATACATCAATGTAGCCCAGTAGAGAATATGCAGAACATGAATATAGAAATTTATTATGAAAATTATAGATTTCTTCAAATTCCTTGAAAACTCGAAGTCAACGAGAGAGAGATCGAGAAGTAGCAGCCAAGTGAAATCCTCTAGAGGTCTCTCTGTCTTTCATTCGAGTACTATAATGATGGAGTGATGAAGTTGTTGTTACTTTCTTTCCGTGTCTATAATGTTCTTCCTAATACCATACCTTATCTACAGACACCCTAAGCTTCCTTGTTCACATGCCACATGGAACCTTTTGACAATTTTAGTATAATAAAGTTTAAGAAATTGTGATTAATGAATGGGTCACGCTCTTAAGCAAGGGATATGTTATGCGTTCACTTGGGTCTACAATATACCTTAACATTAGAAGGAGCTTGGACATTATGATGAGAAAGAAGTGATCTTCAAGCACACCAATGAAAAGTAATACAGAATACCCTCTCTTAGAGAAGATGACAAATCTCACATTTCAAGATGTAAGAACCCTCCCAATCTTAAGGAGTTTGTGTAAAAACCCTCCTGCTCTTATGCCTTCTGCTATATGTATGTTTTATGTTCATGATAATGTTCACCTTGTGCTTTACAAAAGCAGAAGGGCAGGTGGGGGCCATCCTCCAAAATGCAGGCCTGAACTCAGCTACCCCTTCATCCTGCAGCCCTTATTTTGGGAATACCCCACCATGTGCCTTTGCCTTACACAAAGTGTACAATTGTACCCAGCATGACAACCCAGCAGTTCAAAAAAAAGAAAGAGCATAAGAATTGAAGGACCAGGCAACAATTGCCAAATCATTTGCTCATTTCAGAGTTGAAATGAAATTCCTCCCACCCACCCCGTGACCTTCCTTTGAATTGCAGCTACTACTAACCCATTTGCAGCAACCTGTCCAGTATTTTTACTACCCACAAATTACCCTCAGACTGTTCCTCATCCTACTGTTCAACACAGAATTGCAGTGGCAAGTGGAAGACCCAATTAGTGCACAAAGTGTGAGGTTTCCACATACCTACAGTATTTGGACATCTGTACCATAATCAGGAACATGCGCGTGAGATTGCAGAGAAAAACTCCACAACAAACCATTGAAGGTAACCACTCTGCCAAAACAAGAAACTAAGACAACAAGAATGACAGCAGTTATAACCTTATGAGTGCCAGACCATCAACTTCAATCAGCTGCCATGACTGCTCAATGACTTCATCAGCTTCCAATTGTGAGTCTAAATAAGTACAATAATTCACCCAAAATTTTAGGAACTGGCTACTGTATCTAGCTCCCCTAATCAACTGCCTGTGTTAAAATCATGCACTATTGCAGAACAACGATTGTCACTAACCTGGTTGATGATAGATTATAGAAGACATCTCACAGACGGTCCTCTTCCTTTGGAATGAATCTACTAAAGTAACATTGCTACCTTCTGCATGTCACCAACTCCTGATTCCATAATAGAATGGGACGAATAAGACAAGAATAGATGTCCAAAACTATATGAATGATGTGCAAATGTTTCAGGAGAATTCTTAATTGTGATGACAGGCACTAGAAGTCCCCCTCAGGCAGCCCACAGACAGAAAGAAAGTTTTGGATATTGGTAAGATTCTCCAAGATGATGGCAGGCTTCTCCTTGTGACTGGCTTCATGCAAAACCTCTCGAGAAAATATGCCAGTGCATACACCAATTGCTACAGCTCCCCCATATTCAGCTGCCTGTATGTCATTGGGCTGCAGCTCATACATTTAATACTTGCTTCAACAAGATGGATAGCCCTATGAGTGTTTAAATGTCGAAGTACAGTAAAAATGCTGGCACACAAACCCCTGTTTAGATAATGCAACACAGTAAGACATGCTAGCCCAAACATTTGGTGCACACAGACAAGGGTACAAATTTTCACATGATCTTGCTATGTGATCGGGTGGCTCTCAAAATAGTCACCTATTACATTAAAGGTAGGAGATTATGTACATACTGTATCCCCAACATGGGCATGCAGGCGGAAACCTCCTGGAAAGCTTTGCTCGGCCCGATATGCTGCAATTTTCACAAGCTCACCACGATTGCTATCATCGCTTCCAAAGCTGCAATATTTCACAGAACTTTCATCACCTACAAGATCTCTTCTCCAAATCCCTACTTGCTGGATTACCCACCCTTATTTGTTTCTAAGGGAATGCTTTTGTTACAACTCTCTTTTTCTCTTGGTCAGTATGTACAATTCTTAACAAGGTACCCCACATAGGAGTCAGATGAACAAGACTGTTTAAATGTCTCACCAAACCAGGAGATGTTACTAACCCTCCAAAATTGGGAACTGAAAAGAATTGGCGTATACCAAGTGCTTCCATTTTGAGCCATCCTATTTCCTCCAGATTGCCTGTCACCTGCACATCCCAATATCATCGAAAAAGACTGATGTGCTGAATGAAGAAGCAGGGATGGGGAGTGTATTATATATTGTATTTTCTTTTTGCAGGCCATAAAATCCACAAGGTGTGTACCAATCCGATGATGACATCGTTTCGTCTTGAGAGAGCATCAAGGAGGGGGAGGACACCTGGAAGAATCTCAAGCCCTTCACCAACCTCACTAGAATGCTGCTTTGCATACTCCACCATTTTGGCCTTCAGCTCTGGAAGCTTGGGGGCTGCTGTCTGCCATATACCACACACACACACAATATTAAAACATAAGCTTCTGATGTCAAAATCCTGTCTACTGCTCATTATTGACTGCAAGACTCTTAGTTGGCACATGCAGGATGGAAAAATTATTATTGCATTCTCAGTTGCAGGATGAGATAGATGACCTCTTGAGGAATGCCATAGTACTCGAGCGTGTTGAGAATTATCAAAGGATCAGTGCTTCCATGATGCTGCAAGCCATCATCCCCGCCCCATACACTGATCATGTCCATGCCTCATGCACCAAACTTACAAACACAACCAGTAGTGTAATTTTGTTTGCTTTGACAGTTTCCACATAGAAGTCACTGACCCTAACCCCCTGGCTACAGGATCAGTGCTTCCATGATGCTGCAAGCCATCATCCCCTCCCCATACACTGATTTGTATCAATGCTTCATGCACCAACTTTACAAACCCAACCAGTTTTGTAATTTTGTTTGCTTTGACAATTGCCACATAGAAGTCACTAACCCTGACCCTAACCCTAATCCTAACCCTCTGGTGTAGCCACACCGAGGAAAATTCACCCTCCTCGGAATGCAGAATTCTCCCCTTAACATGAATCATGAGCTACCAATGCACAGAAGACTGCAGCATCACGACGCCCACCGAAGAAAGACGAAGGAAATTAAACACAAGAACAAAAGACCTTGATCACGTCAATACTACCCTCCACACCGAATACTTGGAGGAATGCCGCGGAGAAAGCTCTTCTGTGGAGACTATTACTTCTCGGCCCCGTACTTTGCATGAGTGTGCCATCCACATCGAAGGTGATCAACACTCTCCTCGCCATCGCTCGCTCGCTCGCTCGCTCGCTCGCCGACGACGACGGGAGCAGCGCAGAGCAAAGCGCAAGGCGCAGGAAGCTCACATCAAAGAATGAGATCCCCATCCATCCATCCATCCATCCACTCAATCATCCATCCATTCACATAAGAATACTACCTAGTGTGGCCTGTTGCCGTTGGCCACAATGTGAACAGGGGCTTGGTTACCCAACTAATTTTTCCTTCCAAATTTTTTTTAAAATAAATTTAATTGAATTTTCAATGAAAAAAATTACTGAAAATTCTATATCTCTTGTTGTACTTTAGGTCTTTTCTTTTTCTTTGATTTTTTTTAATTTTTTTAATTTTCAAATCACCTTCATTAAATCCTAGGTTTTCCAACAATACCAAGAGCACACCCAAATTTCCCTATAATTTCTAGTTTTTTATTGAAATGAATTTTTAATGAATGTTTTTTTTTTCTTCAATATTCAATAACTTCTCCACCATAGTTTGAAAAATTATGAAACAAATTTTATGCACCCGTCCTATTCATCGAAGGCTTTCCAATATTTATTTATTTATTTATATTTTACTTTCCAATAGTACCCAAGAGCATTGCAAAAGCATAATTGTGAAAAAAAAATTCTCCAAAATTTTGAAAATTTTGTGAATTTTTCTTTAAAAAGAGGGAATTTATATAAATAAATAAATAAATCTCATTTGACTTTTTCAGCTCACCAAGATGCAAAAAATTGTCACAAAATAAAAACACAAGATCAAGTGAATATTTTTCAAGACTCTCTCAAAGTTAATTTATAAAATTAATTTATAATTTTATAAATTAACTTATAATTTATTAACTCAAAGTTAATAAATCAATTTTGAACTTTAACACCCCCAAATTAATTTTATAAAGCATTAGGCTAAGGATTATTTTAATAAAAAAAAATTAATGAGATTTTTTTTTAAATGATGATAACCTACTATCCACATATGAAAAGCATTCATGATTCAAAATTTGTGATACTTGAAAATTTTTAATTTTAAAATATATTTTCAAAATGTTCAAATTTTGAGAATCATTTGCTAAATATAAATTGGTAATAATGTGTATGACATATGAACAAAATTGTGACTTATAATACAAAAAAACTAAAACTTAAAATAATTATCATATTTTAGCATGATTTGAAACGTAAAATCTAGCAAAATTTGTACATTTTTAAAGAATTCATATTTATTCAAAAAGAGTTAACACAAGTAACATAATTTATTGGGGGAATTGGAAATATTTTTAAAAACATGTTTCAAATAATAATAATAATAATATTTTCTATGAAAAAGTCAAAATGTTAAAAAAAGGTTTATTTGTCATTGAACCCTTTGTCACCATGGGCTCATTTGATTATGATTGCACCCACTTTATTTGAATTTTATTGAGTTATGATCATGCCTATGAATTCTTTTTTTAAAACATTCAATATTTTTGACAAATTGATTCCCTTTCATGATGGCCTTTTTGTCAAGCTCATGTTACTAAACAAGTAGTTCATAATATAATTTTTTCCCTTCAACAAAACTTCAAACTTCAAACTAAAAATTTCTCTCGGTAGGTTAAAAACTTCTCATCTATATGCATCCACTTCAATTGAATAGCATGCCCATCCATCATCATATGCACAAATAAGATTTTAGATGTCACTCACACAATGGGTGAAGTTGAAGCCAATTTTTTGTGCCAAATCTTAAACCAATGCATAATCTTTTTCCTATGGGCAAAACCAACAAACAAAACAAAGCATTGGGAAGGGTTTCAAGGGAGGCCTTTCATCAAACTCATATATATATATATATATATATATATATGTTTGGAGCCCAAAGTTGTTGTGCTCCTTCTACATGGAATTGTAGCTACTACCTATTTCATCCAATGACAACATCATTGAAAGTATTTTAATTTGAAGGATGGAAGTTTTGAATGCAAATGGCATAAGGTCACAAACATCTTGCATGCAAAAATGTGTTTTCAACCAAAAAAACAAACAAAAGAACTTTGAAATGTTTTATGTGAAGAAGTTGCATTAAAATCCCTTGAACTAATTTTCTTCGTGTGTTTGTAAGTGCTTTACACAACACAATGTATCTTCTTACCTTTGCAGTTGCAAGCATTCTTCAAATCTATAAGTGTATCAAAGGTGGTAGATTCAAATTAGGTCCATTTTTTTAATGTTGAATGAGGGTAGGTCACATTACATGGGTTATATTGTTCCCTAGGCTTGGGAACTTAGGGTCCCACCCTTGTTGTCATGCCTTCGAACAACATAACCCCTTTGAACCTAACACATAATTTTGTAATCCATTACACATAAATCCATAATTCCCCACTTTATTTTAAATGCAATGATGTGCAAGGTCAATTTCATAGATCAAAGTCAAGACCTCAAGATGACATATTTCTATCTACATTCATGGTCACTTCACAATCTTTTGTGACATTGTCAAGTTTTTTCCAATTTGACCTTGGTTTTCAATCTCTTCCTTAATTTTGGGGTTGGGAGTTCAAGGGAGTTCAATATCTTTTGCATGATCTACAAAATACAAATTAAGAACATAAATATGAATTTGAAGGTTGTCAACTCTATGAAATAAAACTAAGGATGATTCTCCTTTGGTTCCACAACATCAATTTTATTGTTGTTGTACTACTATCATGGCTCAATCCTCCAATGCACTCTTAAGTTCTTCGTGATTGTGAAATCAAAACATGACTTCAATGATTCAAGGAACTTGACATCTTGTTTTCCCATGAATGAAAATTTAACCTTGTTTGTAAATGTGATTATACATTTCATAGTTAAAACAAAATTAGTTAATTTGAAGAGGACCATAATGTGTTGAAGACATCTTGTCCTTCCATGAATGAAATTTTAACTATCATGTTCTTAAGCGCAAATTTTCCAAGCTTGATACGTGAGTTTGTAGTCAAAACAAAATTAGTTGCTTTCAAGAGGACAACAACATGCTTGAGAATTTCATCATGAGATCCCACTTCTCTTTAAGTAAAACATTTTTAGGGTTTGTTCATTCACCAATTGGTCATGCAAAACATTTTGGGAAAGATAGATCTTGGTAGAAATTCTCATTTTGAAACTCAAGGTGCAAGTTCAAGTAAATCACTCTCCATGGATCACTATGTAGGTTGATGATGCAAGGCATTTTACTGTGCTTGCACAATACTTGGCAACACAATTATATCATGGAAAAACATCTTGAAAGAGCTCTGAAAGAGAGACAATTCATGTCGCCTCCCAATTGGAAGCTTCATCAACCACCTAAAGAAAATACATTCTAGCTTTCTTCCATGTCTTGTTGTAGAATCAAGTGACAAGTTCAATCTATAAAGAAGCAAACAGTCTCTATACATTAGACCTTGGGATCTTCCCGATATCCTTGGTTTCTCATGGAGCTCTAGAAGTGAGTCATCAAGATCATCTAGTCAAATCATGATCTAGATAAAAAGCGCTACCCTGGCTAAAGAGAACATCTATTGGGTGGGTCATCATGTTTTCCATTTTGCAACGATTGATTGAACATATGGGTGGGAAGCTTTCACAGGAGTCAAATCCATGAATCCTTGTAGGCTCGCAACAGCTATGAGACTGCTCTCCAAAAGATCTTTAAGCTCGAATGCAGATAGATCTTCAATGACATTATTGTACAAAGCAATTAATGTGTGGATTGATTTCGCACATGTTGATTACCATGTTGATCAACATGAGTAGATTAAGTAGAACCCCATCAAAACCCTCTGATCACCAGCATTCTCATTCATGTGCATAAGTTCTAGGTTCTGCACGGGAAATGCGATTTTCACAAAGGAGATGTTCTCTTCTTGCAAATTTTAACTGTGCCTGCTGTATTCATGGTGCATGGAGTGCTATGTTTTGCAATTGATTGCTCTTTGATACCAATGTTAGTCCAACAAAGTGAATATGGAAAAATGGACAATATATTCGGCATTTGGGCATTGAGCATTGCTTCTTTGATTGCACAATGGTTTTCAAGTTTTATTCAATTCCAACAAGTGGAAGGTCTTCTTCTATCTTCTCCTTGGTAAATACCGCCACCACCACCTGATTCCTCCTCTTTGAACTTGAGTTCAGACCTCGAATGTGATTTCAACCATCTTTCTTCCATTTGTCTCTCTTCTTGGAGTTTTAGTTTACCACTTTCCTTCTCTGCCTGGGGTTCTGGCTGTTCTTGTGCTCTGAGAATGTGCTTGTCATCCTCTGCATGAAACAAATCCTTGGGACTGGTAACCAAACAATCAATTTGTTAAGATAAAACTCAGGTTGTGGGCAAACTCCAAAAAAAAAGCAGAGTTTGAGTGGATGGGAGCTTGGAATAGGTGCAAATGTTGGGGTTTTTTGATTGTAGAAAATTACATAAGTGATTCATTGGGTTGGCAACTTGAGTTTCTGTGCTGTGATGGAGGTGTTTGCATCCCAGATGACCATGGAGCTGGTGTTGCATCTTGGTTCAACAAAGGCTTTGGTGCATTGCTAGATGGTTGTGACATGTGACTTGAAGGAACCTGATTTGTCAATTCAGCTTGAGGAGTAGTGACCCGAAAGGGAGGCAACCATTCATCTGGGGGTTTGACAGTGCCTCTACCTTTGTGTGGGTGCCAAACAGGCTCCTGGGTCTCTTGATTAGGATGGATTCGAGAATGTGGACGAAAATCAGGTTGCTTCGTTTCACAATTTCGAAGCTCATTGAAGCATCGAATGCTCGAGCGATATTGTATTTCAGGTGTGGGTTTTGCACCCACACCATTGTAGCAACGAATGCATGGACGCCAGGAAACCTCACTGAAGTCCCTTGAGCTGCATCTGGAATTCCCTTGCTTCACACTCGGTCTCCAGGATTGAGAGATTGCTGATGTACTACCTCCTGTTGCACAAGAGGTGCTAACCTTACGAATCGAAGGTTTCCAAGGGGACTGCAAGAAGAAGAAAGTCCAATGCAAATCAGTTTGCAACCTCTAGTGCAGCTCAGAATGGGATGCTCAGACCATCCTATTGGAAGTGTTCACAATTGCTTAAAACAAAAAAAAGAATAGACACACATTTGTAATTAGAGCAAGACATGATGAATGTGGGGGTTTTAAACCTGAGATTCTCTAGAAGGGACTCCTGTGGGCTGCAAGGTATCATGCACAAGTACAGGATGTCGACAATGCTTAAAAGTTGGCTGATAACTTTGTGAGGAAGTTAAAGCTCGAACAGAGGACGGTATTCTTGGAGGAGGACGATTCCACTATGGAACACAAAGTAGAAAGATCACAACATCAGGCACATAGAACAATGAAGACAAACAAGAACTGGTAAGCTATGACAAGAGTATGTATCATAACTTGTGCATTTGTTTGCAAGACTTTCTTGTGAGCTTGGTGTTTACAGTTATTGTTTTGGGAAGTATTGGGTTTTGCAACACCACACACTTACTTCAACATAATTTGCAAACTTGCTGAAATACTGAATAGGTTTTGAATGTTGCTGCAGCAGAGGCTGATCAAATCGATTGATTTCTGTTGCTTTGCATTGTGAGGAATTTGTTGTCACACATGGACTAGGGTTGCAGCAATGTCTGCAGCCAGTAGTAGTTCTAGTTGAAGGGAATTCACACCCGTTCTTTTGTGAACTCTGTGGTAGCAGATTACCAGCAGCATTCATGGGCACAAAACCCAACTCCTCTCAACAATTTTCTTATGAATAATTGAAGCCTCACTGAAGAGACCACCTTCTTTCTATGTGTTCAAAGCATTTACATTGAACACTTGTCGTTCCTACTGAAAGGAGAACAAACAGACAAACAATAGGAGATTCCAACTGGTACGTCTGTTGACAAGAACTGCATTGTTTGCAGAAATGTAATCCAAGAGTCCCAAGTGAGGAATTGGGCATAATGTGAGAAAGTCTTGATTTTTTTCAAGTGGAAAGAGCTCTCTTGATTTGCCAAAAGGCTAATTTCTTCTATAGACTTTTTCAGCTTGCTGTTTCTTTGTTTGTTTCAGCAACATGTTTTTGCCTCAAAAAACTTCACTATCCATGTAATGACTCCCAATTCATACCAAAGTTACTCTATCAAAAACAACATCCAAAATCCCTTGTAATGTTGCCTATATATCTTTGTTGCCCAAAAAAACCCACACACCCAGTAGATCGCAGAGTGAGGTCTTTTTGATTCACAAACTTATATAAACTTGAATGCAAGATCACAAATCCTATTCTCAACTGATCTATATTCAAACCACAGATTCCTTTGTAAAGTTTGATTTCATTGTCTCTCTATATTGCTGCAAAACAAAAGACTTAGCTCTCTACTACTTCACTTGCTGTCATTGTTGTGATCAATAAGAATCTGCAAACTCTTGATGTCATGATCAACACAAGATTTTGCAAACTCTTGGTGTGATCAATAATCTACAACAATCTGCAAAAAAACTCTTGATGTGGAAACTTTTTTTGCAATAACAATCTGCAAGCTTTTGGTGGGGATCAACCAATCTACAAACTCTCGATGTGATAAGGTTTTTTTTGCAAAACAAATCTGCAAGGTTTTTTAGGTGTGATCACAACCCAACTTAAATGAACTGTCAAAACCAGCAATTTCCTTTTGTCAATTCAATTCACATCTCAATCTTTGTTGCAATTAAACACAACAAGATTTTTACTTTCCAATCTTGTGTCTTTGTGTGACCAACAAAAATCTGCAACCTTTTTTGTTTGCATATGATTGAACTCTCCCCACCTCTCATCAATTTGAAGAATCAAACAACAAAAAATACTAATTCATTTACTCATGTGAATTCAATCAAATTTCATGTTCCTTATTTTGTTGCAGCAAATCCAAGTTTTATCCAGATATAAAGATTGCATCACAAAAAAGACACCCAAATTTGATCTAGAAGAATTGATCTACAATCTACCTCTAAAATTAGATCTAGACCAATCTACTTCCAGATATACAAATGTAAGTAGATCTGCATCATCTTCAGGTCTGCTCTAGTGTTGGCCAGGTACAGATTTTTCTTCAAATTAACAAAACCAAACTGCAGCAGACTCTTTACTTCCCTCTCTGAAGTATGTATATGCACATGAATAAAGGCCATTTCATCTCTGAACTTCTTGCAGGTGCAGCAAGGCGGGTCATAAAACTAATAATCATGCAGCAGTAAAACTTGTACAGCAGCAATAGTCAGGACAGTTTAAACAAGTGTCAAAAGTTTTTGTGAGTGGCTTGCGTAAAAACCCCAGCCAAAAACACCCTTCACAAATATCTTTCAAAGCCCTCAAAGCCTATTTGTGAAAAGCATTAAAGCTCTGCAGATGCTGCAATCTGGAAAGGAATATATAATGCCAAACTACAGTAACTGCCCTATGACCAAAAACCAAAAGTGTGACCGACTGACTACTGGAGAGAGAGAGAAATAAAAATATGTCAAAGTTCGGTACATGGTGGTAAACATTAGCGCACTTGCACAATCCCTGCACTAACCAGCTTTTGGATTCTCCCCATCACCATTGGATTCTTCATATGCTCCTGTGCAGCCTTAGGATTTTCCTGGAAATCTGTCAAGACCTGTGTTTCACCCAACATTTCACTCTGGTCATTTATCTGCTTCAGCATTCATTAGCACCCAAACAGCTGTAACCTTTAGCATTCTTTCAATTTAAGGTTTACAACTGTTTGGATGCTGGCTCCCATGTACACAGAACAGACACCAAACATTCGCTTGTTCTAGGAAACATAATCCAGAAGCATCATCAATGAGACCGACCTTCGGAGTTGGTTAGTAGAAATATGGCTACTTTCCTCCTTTGCACAAGGTAGACAGTTAATTTATACTAGAGACATTGCAAGAAAAAGAGTCATATGCCAACTGCATGTTAATGTGAGATTAACACTAAGCTAAGAAAATATTGTAATTTCAAGTCCACACTAAACTTGCCTGTCGCATAATTGGATCTGACAGGATGCCTTGGATTTCAGGATCTTGCATTGCTTTTGCCTGAGTAGACACAATATATTATGAGTAGATGCAACACCACATAAGCAGCCATCAATGGAGGCCACCAGAATCAATTCATGACAAATCAAGGACAATTCAAATAGTAGCAAGAAAACATGACAACAAAGAGAAGTCAGAGCTAGTCGCATAACAATAAGATTAGTCTCTGAGCAAAGACTACTCCAAGAATAAGACTTACAGACCTGTTTTTCCTTCAGGTCCTCTGCACTAATGTCACCTCTCGTCACTTTGTTAATTTGCTCAATACACCTGCCAACATGGTCATGAAAGTTAGTAATAGCTGCCTATTGTGGTTACCATCCTGACAAAATGGACTGCAATACAATCAGCAGGAATTTCAATCAATGGCCACCCTCACATAGTCGACAAAACAACCTGCTTCTCCTTCAATTTAACATTTATTATAAGTTTCTGTTCAAGCACATCCCCACTTCCAAATTATTCACATTAGAAACAGAAGAGGAATTGAGAAAGGCAAATATATGCACACAAACATACCTGCGAGCTCCATCCATCAGTTCTTGATTACCTTCATTGTATTTCAGACCAGTCTGTACCAATAGCACCCAGTTGTCAGGGGAAAATGACAATATTGAAAATCAATCACTTACATAAACAGATACACATAGCTCTAGGCATGAGCATACAAGAAGTGTACCACATTGCTGTTGGCTTGCCAGCTCTTTATTTCCTGACTTGGTAAAACCTACAAGGAAGACTGAGCTGGTGAATGTAGAAGCCAAGTGTGAAGCAAGGAGCAAACCTGGTAGGTTTCCAGAGCTTTGTCATATTCTTTCATGAAAAATTGAATTGTACCCTTCCGTGAGTACCCCTTTGCAAATGAAGGATCCAACTCAATGCACTTGTTGGCATCCTTCAGACCTTCTGGGAAAGCCCCTAGCTTTGTATAGCATGCCGCCCTATTGCTGTATGCCTGGTCAACAACAAGATGGCATGAAATCAATTCCAGCATTCAAACAGAAGTAGCTGCAAATGAGGTTGGCAGAAGTTACTACTCAACAGTCAGTACAGCCCTCCCACATGAAAGGTAGAAGTTAGATGCAAAGTGCATGCCTTGGCATCTGCAGGATTTCTTTTGATGGCTTCAGAATAATGCTTCACAGCTTCTGGATACTGTGCATTCTTGAAAAGTTCATTCCCTGCAAAAACTCCATGATACCATTCAGTATTACTGATTGTCACATCAATTCAATTAAACCTGCACAAACCTATGTAGGTCTAAATGTGGAGCTTTGATCTCTGGATGACATTGGACTTCACCTTTTTCCCTCTCTTCATCAGCAAGGGATGGGTCATAATATTCTTGCTGTTCAAGATCCTTCTTTGCTCTCTCAGCATCATTCAGTTTTTTCAATGTGTCTGGATTCCGATGCTCAGTGAGTGCCTTGTTGAAGGCCTCAATGGCAGGTTCATAATCCTTTGAGCTCTTAGCCATTTTTGCATAGGCTGTGCCTTTCCTTGTTAAAGCCCTTGCGATCATTTTGTAGTCTGCATGCAGCATTCGCCCCTTCTCTACTGCCTGATCACAATCGACTATGCACTCCTCGTACTGTCCACAAGAAAACAAACACCAAGTCAGTCAAACCACTTTATAAACCCCCTTTGAACAGGAAGGAAATGAGAAATGTGTCAGAAATGTGCATACCAAAGCAAGACACATTTACCAGAGAGCTTCAAAGCCAAGGAACAGTAACAGCACCTTCCCCATTTCCAAATATACTGCAGCCCGATTTGTAATGTAAGAAATGTCTTCATCATCTAGCTCTATAGCACGGCTGTAGTGCTCAACTGCAGTCTCAAACTCCTTTTTCTTGTAAGCAGCATTTCCAGCCTCCTTCTCCTGCACTGCTTGTGCTTTCTGAGCTTTTTTCTCTTTCTCTTCATCAGGAATATCCATTGGTTCTGGTTTGGGTTCTGGTTCTGGATCCGCCCCTGCACTTTGATCAGTTTTAGACTCTGGTTTTGAGTTTCTCTCTGAAGACTCTGAACTATCACCCTCAAAAGGCGGTGCCCGATCCCCCCTTTCTGTTGCCTGTAGGTTGATGCCCAGAAGTAAGCCAATCACTTGCATCATACGAGGGTCACTAATATGGCGTGACACACTGCTTGGATCCCGCTGTGCTTCCCGTAGCTTGGCCACAAAGTCAGGCTGCTGGAGATATGGTCGAGTTTGAGGGTCTGCTTGAATTTTGGCCCACACATCAGGACTTGAAAACATATTACCAAATGGAGAAGCACCAGATGGAGGAGGACGTGACCTAGCCCTTGAAGCTTGTGCATCAGCCAACCCAGACTTAAGTGCTTCATTTGCAGGTTCGTGCTTCAAGCCTTGCTTGTAAGAATTGATGGCATCATCAAGGTGGCCTAAACCAACATAGGCAGCACCCAATCGGCTGTAACCTTTAGCCCAATCACTCTTTAGCTCCACAGTCTTCTTGGCATCTTTGAGGGCATCCTGGTACTTGTGGAGGGATGCATATGCAGCAGAGCGATTGGAGTAAAGCACATGGTTATCAGGTGATAGTTCAATTGCTTCTGCAAAGTACTCTATAGCTTCTTCAAACTTCCCTGCAGAGAAAGCTGCATTGCCTTTTGCCTTTGCCTCATCCGCCATGGCTAACTCAACGAAACCCTGAAACCCAGTAATCAAAAAGAAAATTAGCATTACTAAACTAATAAAGCTCTCCAACCTTACAGCTGCATGTGTGCTGCAAAACAAAAGACATGTATTGAGGACAACCTAAATGATATTTGACAACAAATCTATGACCTAAAACAGATCTGAGGAACATTAGAATAATAGCTGCAGATCAAATCCCCCGTGCTCATATGGCCAAGCATTTTCAGTACGTCAATCAAACCTTCTCTAAAGATACAAATCACAGACCAAATCACACATTCTAATCACAGAAACTGATGATTTCTTCAGGATTTGTAAACTATATCCAAATCTCATATCATCATTATGTACAATGTACAACCAAATTCTTCTTCGTCTTCTTCGTCTCATATCATCATTATGTACAAAGCGCAACTAAATTCTTTTACTGCTTCTTCTTCTTCTTCTTCTGCCAAGCTACATATCCAAAAGCTCCTTGGCCAACACAATAATTTACCGATGATTTTCCAAGACAGAGCAGTAGTTCCTCACACAATTAAGAACGTGTGAGGCGCTACTGCTACATCGTCTAAAACAACTGGCTCCATTTTTCAGCAACACACACTATTATTAGCATTCCGAAAAAACGGCCAGTTACAACGTCTTCTACTACATTTGGAAACAGCAGAGGCGGCCGTAGGAAAAGGAGGAGGTAGCGGACAGAAAAAACACCTGACTCCAGATTCATTCATGTAATAAGAATTGCAAAAATTCTCAGCAGGAGGAGGAGGGGGAGGAGGAGGTGGAGCAACAGCAGCAGGACGCAATAATCTGACAGACAGCAGCAGGAAATTGCAAAAAGGAATGGAAAAATGACGGCCAAAAGCAGCAGCAGAGGGAAAAACTCTCACCTTCGAAAGCAGGCAGCAGGCATGGAAGAATTGTCACTAACGCCACGCAACACAATCGGAGGGATGCGATGATAGAGGGGGAGGACGACGACGATGACGACGACAGTATTCGCAGTCTGCGAGCGAGACCGACGAGCGCCAGAGGAGGAGGTCTGCAGCAGCACCAGAAGAAAAGGGCAAGTCTTGGAAGATGCTAGAAGGACGCGAGCGGGCGGGGCAGGCAGGGCGGGGCGGCCAAACGCGGGCCGGGTCGCACTACAAGGAAGGTACTAGAAGCTGCTCACCGGTTCCCGTGATTCACGACTTCGCCAGTTTCCCCCCGCCTCGCCCCCCTTTCCATGTAAGTTTTACTGCTCCCGCTGCCGGTAAACTCTTTTACTCACCCGGCGAAACGCCGGTTCCCTGTTACACATAGGGCATCAGGGTGTTTTTTTTCTTTTTTTGTTTTTTCAATTTTGTGATGAAGCTGAAGTGGCGATGATTTAGCCAGATTTGGCTAAATACTAGATATGAAAGCGGGAAAAAAAAAAAAAAAAACAACCCTGAACACTTCTTTGTTCTTGGCTAAGCTACTGGAACTTATCATAAAAATCTGACAATTTGGAATTTGGAACTTTTTGGAAATCTGGCGAGTTCAAGCCATTTTTTCCATGGAAAAATCCTTTGTATAGGTCGAAATCATATTTTTCAGGCCAAATTTTGGCAAAATTAAAGCACTAAGATTCTAGGTATTTCCACATGAAAGTTTTCATTTTTTTGTCATCTGGAATTTTTTGGAATTTAAGGTACTCCAGAAAATGAACATTTTATTTATTATTATTATTATTATTATTTTTAAAAAATTCTGTGGAGTTTAGGGCAGCGTTTTTTTTATGGTGAGTTTTCGCCATTTGCTACTTTTTCTTCAAAAATAAAATCTGCTGAATATTCCTTTTTTAAATCACCCAAAAAAAACAAATTTGTGGGAGATATTGATTTTTTAAGTGATTTCTTCCAATCAAAATTTCAAATAAATTCCAAAAAACCAGGTTTTGGAAAGGAAAAATCAGTTGAGGATGCAGTAACACCAGTGCAATCAATCACAAGTTCTTTGATTTTGATTAAAAGCATTTCAAATGTGTTTAGGTTGTGTGAGCTTTATAAGCCCACTTCACCCAAGGCCTTACTTATATAATCAACTCACAAGGCAAAAGGATGCTAACACACATGGCATAGACACTAGACTAGATGTCCAAATTCCCATGTTCTTTTTTTCACATTTTCACGGGCTTCTTCATCTATTGAATCAACCCTTTCATTCATTCCCTCCCTTCATTCTCACATGTTCCTCATCTCAACTTAGTCTTTATTACCATCTATTGTGTTACTTGAATTGCATTGTGTGTTTATTGTCATATTCCTTGTTTTGTTTTTTTATATCATACTAGTGTGAACCTTGTGCATAATGCATAGGTGTGTTATTTCAACAATGTTTGGTTGATGTTTTTGGTTTTTTAAAAAAACTTTTCTTTTCAAACAATTGTCCGTGGCCCGGGCGTCGGGCCTAGGCACCGTTCTCGGGAGACGGGCTGATTGCCTCCGAGGCCTGTCTAGTCCGGTCTAGGGTAGGGTGGTAGGTACTTAGGATGATCCCATGGCTTCAGCAAGCTCTGTGACCTAGGCTAGTAGGTACCTACTACCTACCCTACAAATAACGCCTATCAGTTGAATATAGCCTTGTCACTGACTGACAAACAGACAAACAGACTTGCTGAATTAATATATTAGATTTCCCTTTCATTGCACAATAGAATGTTGAATTAATTGTGTTTTGTTGTGGTGATTAGAGAGTTTTTTTCATATTTCAATTTTTTTTTGGTCAAGTTATTAAAACTTTCATCCTATGCATCATGATATAGATGTTTATCTTCCGAACCTTGATATAAACGTTGCGTGTAGGAATGAAATTAAGCTTTGAGTTTAGTTTTTTTATTTCTTCAATAAAATTAGAAATCATATTTACCTATTACAGTTATCACTAAAATGATCTTTGATAATTAATGAAATATTGAACCTTTTTATTGACTTTCAATTTATAGATTCATTATTATCAAGCATTGGAAAGGGACAAAGTTGGTGCATGGTTAACATTTTCCCTATTTGGGTAATGTTTAAATTTTTAAAAAAGGTATTATTTTTAACCAATCCCATTGAGTTAATTCATGTTAGACAATAACCATATTAATGTTGTGGATTTGACCTAGCTTGTGCATGCATAGAATATACATAAGGGGTTTTTATTTATTTTAGGGTCAACAACCATTAACCCATTTTGAACTAGTGATGATAATTCATTGAAACCAATTTCGATAAGATAACTTATGATTCCATAAGTCTTCCTTTGGACAATTATAAACTATAATTAGTTGATTTCGAAGTAAAGAAGAATGGAAAGGTGTTTTTCTTGGATCTATGTATTTTCAAAGGTTCTTCATTCAACAACATATTTGTAAACAAATTTGCAATACTTTCAATGGGTGAAATCAGAATCAAGTATATAAAAAAAAACCTTTGAGAAGTTGTAGTCATATTTTTACACATAAATACATGAAAGTAAAGTCAAAACCTTTTCAATTGTTGTCAAACTGTTATGGTGTTAAATATTAAATTTAGAGCATATTGTATACAAAGTTTGAGAAACTTTAATGTACTAAAAATAGGTAAAAAATATTAATGATGATCAATTGATGAAAAAAATGAATTGATTTTTTTCATCAATTAAGTTCCATTCAAATGAAAATATTGAATGACATTGCATGTTATTTCAATAAATTTCAAATTTTTAATTTTAATTCAAATACATTGGATTCAATGAAAAAAAAATCATTGAATTATATTTAATTCAAATTTAATTGAAGAGAAATGGGATGTAAATGGATGTAAAAGGTATTGAAAATCTATTCATCATGATTATGGTGTTGGAAAAAACAACTTTGAAAGGATAAATTTAAAAAAACACCTTTCCATTTCTCTTTACTTGGGAATGCACTAAAAAAATGCCAATTTGAAATTTTCATCTAAAATGATGACTTATGGAACCTAATGTTTCTCTACTTACACTAACTCCAATGAATCATAATCACTAAAATTAGTTAATATGATTCATTTTGTTAAATATTATGAATAAAAATGTCATTTGAAACATCCTTGGGTAGCTTGGGGTTTGTCCCCGTATTATAATAACATAATATTCCTATGAAATTTGAGCAAATATATCAAATTATTCAATTTGATTACAATTTCCCCTAGTATTTTGACAAAAACATTTTTTGTATCTACAACACAATGGATTGAGGTGAGTTGGGCACAACTAGTGATAAGAATTGTGTTTTTTTCATCCTTGTGGCATTCCATCTTGAAATCAAAAATTAAAAAATAGAAAGTTGTGAAATTATTGTTGTTGTTTGTTTCTTTGCCATCAACAAAATCATGGTGCCACCAATATCAATGGATTGAATCAAAAAGAAAAATAAACCCAAATTAGATGTTTGAAGGGTGTCCTATCTAGTTCTTCATGCTCATGTCTTTTGAATTAGTTGGCACATTCAAAAGTTCCTTCAATGGGAGAAGATTCCATTGAGCCATCCAAGAAAAATCAATGAAGTTGACAACTTGGATTTCCTTTGTATAACGTTTGTTTCATATGAGTAAAACAAATTGTCCTTTTGATGTCAATCCTTTAACAAAAATTTATTTTACAAATTGTGTTGAAAATTGTGATATCAATCAATTCACCACACAAATTGTTCATTTGTCAGGCATTGAAATTTGTGGACACAAAAAAATATGAAATCATATACATGAGAGAATTTTCCCTATTCTATCTACAATAGGGAAAATATCTAGGTATTCAATTTCTAGCACAATTTTTGTTGACAAATAGTTGTTGTCATGGTGAACCAATATTGGGTGGTCCTTAAAATTTGAAGGAAAAATCATATTGAGTTCTTATTTGCCTACATATGAAAGAATGTTGGCAATTATAAACTTTTAAAGAACAATTAAGCCAAGACACATCAAAAGGAAAGAACTTTAATGAGGTAGCCCTTTGTTGCCTCTTGAACAAAATTTTGATTTCACATTCATTTTGCATGAAATAATTGATACTTCTTTTTAAAACTAAATCTTAAATTTTATTCAATTTGTTTAGCTAGATATTTTCAATTACTCATGCTATTAAAGCCTAGATTATGATGATGTAGATATTTTTGAATGTGAATGTTTATTATATGTGTGTTGATTTTTCTTGTACTTATCATAAACAAATAGGGGTAAATGACATTTTACAATAATATGAAATTATTAAGATATTTTGTAAATCTTTATAACCAATGTATTACCAAAATCATAACATTGCATCTTCTATTTCAAATATTCCAAAATAAATTGAAAAAATAAACTTAAATCTACCAAAATTTACCCGTATTATCACAATACCTAGTAACTTATGCACTAATCATTTTTTTTTAATTGTCAAATTTTTTGACAAGACAAGATTATCATGTCTCAAATCAAGAAAGTGGCAATTGAAAATGTCAAACTTTGAACCATAATCTGTTACATTTTCAAAAGTTAAATAAGGAAAAAAAATTCTTTTTTAATAACCCATTGGACTTTAGTTATGACTATTGAAAACTTGTGCATCATATGTATGAGGTTTAAACTTTTTGGCTATGTGACATGGACCATATGTTGCTAGGTGTTAACTTTGTGGTTGTGGAACATGTCATATGTTGTAGTTTCAATCCAATAGTTATTTAAAATGGGATTTGTCTAGATAAAACAAATCCTCTTTTCATTGGCCATTGAATCTCACATATGAAATTTATCATCGTTGCCTAAAAACATGAATTTTTAAAAAAGTAAAACCTTGAATTGTGAAATGTTATTATTTTGAGTTAAATTATTAACCACCTTGATTTAGGACCATGCTCTGTACCAAAGTTTTTTGTATGGAAAATTTCATCAAAATGTGAAAAATGAAAATAAAAATGGAATGTTCTATTACAATATTGCCAAATTTCAAAGGAAAAAATTGTTGCATTTGGACTTTGATTTTAATTTGGTAGCATTTTGTAAAGATTTTTTTTTAAATAATATTTTAAAAAGCTTGTTGCCATTTAATTCTAAATCCCTTTTGGGATGTTGGCCAATGATGCAACATCAAAAACTTGAAAAAGATATCACTACTAGGTATTATGGTGTTTTTATCTTCATATTTATGCCATTAACTTCAAATTTCTTATTATTTTCATCACCAATAGAAGGTGTTATTTTAGGTATACATATGCATGTGTGTGTGTATATTTGGGCTCCATGCTATTATGCACTACTAATGACAATCAAATTTTTTTCTTATGTTTTCATATGGTTTTCAATAATTCATCATTATTTATTTCAATGTCAAATTTAATTTGAAGTAATATAAATATCATTGACATGAAAAACCACGTCTTAATTTGCCATTTCATATATCAAAAGTTCTGAGGCCATAAATTCTTATTGATTATCATGCAACTTTTGGATTTTTGTGAGTTCATATGTCAATGTATAAATTTTTGCACTATTACAACACACACAATTTATGTGCGGATTGCTCATTATTCACATTCAAATGCATGTAATCTTAATTCCATGCAAAGACCATACATTAAAAAACAATGCAAGTTTATCATGAATATTGATTGCATGAATTGTGCAATCTTTGAATATCAAAACACACAATTTAAGTGTTATGATGAAGGTGTCATTGCAATAAATATAGCTACAACATTGCTTACACAATGTTTTTGTTTCAATTAACACAACATGAAATCCATGTTGCACCTATAGATCTACATATTCGTAATGTAAAAATAATGTGACTTTGTATCAAATTCATAGCATTTGAAAATTTTCTCGAAAAAGGTGTTTTAATGTGTGACAAGCAACCCATCAATCCCAATAAAAGATGCACAAGAAAAATTGGTAGAGAGGAAGAGAATTCAGAAATTAACATTGAAACAATAAATGAAATTTATAATATCAAGACATTGAAATATATTATACATCAAATTTCTACTTGAATTACTTGAAATAGAATACACAATTACCTTTCTACCTACTTTGCAATCAACTAAAACTTCAAGAGATTTAAACAATAACCTTATTATTTTTCAACAATAAGCTGAAAAATATTGGGACAAGATATGATAAATCCATGTCTCATACATGCTTCTTTTGCACCAACTTTGCCCTTGTTGTGATCTATTGTTTACTCATTGTGTTGTACTTTAAAATTAATTTTCATGAGAAGGCATTCATTCACTAAAATTGATGAGAGGCAATGATAGTTTCCAACAACATTTTGGAGGTGCCTTTTGCATGCCTATTTCAAAAAGAGGGCAATAAGTGCATAATTTGCTACAAATGTTGCATGTGAAAAGACTAGTTAGTTTCTGCTAAAAACCACATCCATGAAATGCCTTTTTCAAGATTTTGTGACATTATTTGGTGTTCACTATAGTTGAACCAATGGGAGCACATTATTCGATTGAATGTTGTTGATTGAATAGTTTTAAACTAAGACTTGAATTACAAACCTTTTAATATTATTAAATTGGGGTCCACCCACTCTATGTCACAGACACCATTTTCACATGACAAATGGAGTTCATTCATATGAATGTTCATCCATGATTCATAATTAACTTTTAATTCAATCGTAGTTAACTCCTATTTCATTCCTAATTAATTCCCAGTTCAACCTTAATTACTTCAAGTTCATTTTTAGTTAACTCATAGTTTAATTTTGGTTAATTCATAGTTTATTTTTAGTTGATTCAATTGTCTCATAATCAATTCATAGTTATTTTAGCTCACTTATAGTTAATTCTTAATTCACTTGTAGTTAAGTCATAGTTAATTCGTAGTTCGTTCTTAATTAACTTCAGATTCATTTTTAATTAATTCATAGTTTATTTCTAATCAATTCATAATTTACTTATGTTCATTCTTAATTAACTTCGAATTCATTTTTAATTAACTCATAGTTTATTTCTAATTAATTCATAATTTATTTCTGTTCATTCTTAATTAACTTTTAGTCAATTCATTAAAAAATTTAATTCATTTATAGTTAACTCTTAATTCATTCTTAATTAAATCATGATTAACTCAAGTTCACTTGTAGCTAGGAGGCCTCTTTAAAAAATAAATCACTACAACAAAAGGTGTCCCTGTACGTTAAGTGATTACATTAGATTTTGAATGAATTCATTGGTTTCAGTAAACGGGGATTAGTTTGAAAGTAGTGAATTCACTGGTCTAGTGAACAAGGCCTAATGAATTGCACCCACATTTTGTAGTAATGTTTGATTAGTGGACACATGAAAACTTCCATGTATTATGAGAAAATGTAGGGTTTTACAACTAGGCTTACAACCGGTTTTCTAATTGCAACAAACATTTGGAACTCATGGTATTTATACAACCTTGACTACTATCGGACAAGTTGCAATAGTTGCAACAAACACCCTATGTCGTATACAATATCATATATATGATACAACTCGCATGCAATTATATGGAACTTATCTACAACTATTTTACAACTAATTCAACAAATTTTTTTTTTCATTATTTCATTCATCCATTTCATGTGAATGGATTCTATCTCAATCCTTTGCAACTCATTTACAATTATTTTACAACTAGTTCAACAAGTATATTCCTTTATTATTTCAATCATTCGTTTGACAAATGGATTCTAAATATTATTATTTTTTGTAACTTATTTACAACTATTTTATAACTAGTCTAACAAAAACTGTATATATATATATATATTTCATTCATCCATTTGAGCAATGAATTTTGTTCCTATCTTTTGCAACTAATTTACAACTAAAAATGAAATGAAAATAAAAGATTTAGTGACTAATTTGCAACTAGGTGTTTAAATTTGGGTTTCAAAGCAATTGCATGGTAATTGATTTTAGTAATACTAAATAATTAAATTGCAACTTACAATACAATTACCCAGACTTCACACAACCATTATCATGTTGTCCTAATTATAATAGATAATGTTGAATTGCATTGGACATCCTATTTATAAACATGAAATGGTTTTGAAACTTTAAATGCATTTACATTCCATGTTGAAGAATACATTACAAAAAATTTAGAAAATGTTTTTATCAAAAGATAATTTAACTATGAATCTAAATATAATGCCCAAATCATATGTAACATTTTATTTTTTTTCGATCTAAACAAAAGGTTAGACCGTAAAAATGATGACCCACAACAATCAAATATTCTCATTTAAAACATTATGTTTCATAAATGGATGTTTTCTTCTATTTTTGTTGAAATGGAGCTTAAGTTATGCAATTTCTTTAATGCACTTTATCTATTCAAAATTTTCCATGCTATGATATTTAATTCCACATGTGAAGTGAAATCAATAACATATAATAACATTGTATTGTCAAAAATATGTAAATAATCCCTTCAACTTGAATAAAATTAGTTTACAATTATACTACCACTAGCATACAACTTGTTTGTCACTAAAATGCAAGGTATAGAACATTGATCCAAATTAAACTATAATTGTTCACTTGTAAATATAATCAAATATTGTGTTTACAATCACGTAAATTGAATTATAATTTTAGGTATTTAAAAAAAAATCTTACCTTGTATACATAATTTTGATGTTGATGGATTGAAACATATTGAAATGCTCCATGAAAGTAAATTTTTTATCTAGCTTTTTTGAAGATTCAAAATCTCTTCCCAAACCAAACATGAATCTTTTAATTCATTCGACTTTCCTGCTCAGTTTTCCATGAAAAATAGACATATTTCGTTTTTACTAAACTTGTCCCTTTTGATTTATTTTCTCATTACAGAAAATTATTATCAGTCCTTTTTTTTTAAAGGATTATAGGGGTTTTTTTGACAAAAAATTTTCATTCCTTTATTGCCAGGGATGTTGTTTTCTTCAAATAACTTCATATTTTATATACTAAGTTGTTAATTCAGCACAAAAAACCAAAATTGGTTATTTTTAAGAGATAGTAACAATCTATTTACTATTTAATAAATCAATTTAGGAAATGTATTAATATGAGTGTCATATATCAAACTAATCTTCAATTATGTTTCTTCACACGTGTCATATGGAAACATTGGGGGGAAGAAAACAAGTTCATCGTTATAACATAAAAACAACAAAAGTAGGAATAATTTTTTTTTGACATCTAAAACCAAAAGTAAGAACTTTGAACATCCAAGAATAAAAACAAAAACCTTTAACATCAAAAAATAAAAGTAAAAACCTTCAACATCCAAAAGTATGAACAATAATTTTCAACATTGAAAATAAATATCAAAACCCTTCAACATTCAGAAATAAGAGCAAAAACCTTCACCTCTCTAAGAACAAAGACAAAAACCTTTGACCTCAAAAAGCAAAAACAAACGTCTTCAACTTTTTTAAGAGTAAGAGTAAGAACCTTCAACCTCTAAGAGCAAAAATAAAAATATTCAACCTTTTTAAGACTAAGAATAAGAACCTTCAACCTCCAAAAACAAAAGCAAAAGTCTTCAACCTTTTTAAAAACAAAAACAAAAACCTTCAATTTCCAAGAGCAAAAACAAAAGCCTTCAACTTCTTTAAGAACAAAAACAAAAACCTTCAACCTCCGAGAGCAAAAACAAAAGCGTTCAACCACTTTACGAGTAAAAATAAGAACCTTTAACCTTCAAGAGAAAAAACAAAAGCCTTTAGTCTTCAAGTTATTCAAACAAATAATATAATTTATAACAACCTTTGAGCTTTAATTCTAAACTAAACAAACAAAAATAATCTTAATTATAGCACATGATATGAAAATTACATCACAAAAAGACTAGAAAATACACAAAATGTTTGAATATTATTATTTTTTAAATCATTTTGATTTTATTGACAATAAATCTAAGTGTGTGAAGGTTGTTGATGCATTGGGGCAAATCTATTGATATATTACCACATGTCATTTGCTTAAAGGTTTCCTACCCAAATTTCAAAATTTTAAAGTTCAAATTTTTAATTGAAATATAGTTGCATATTAGTTATAAACTAGTATATATATCGAAATATCATATATATTGGGTGGTGGAAATGTATACACGTGGCATGATCGTATGTGTTACTCAAGGCTATACATTTGTTACAGAGTAACTGTTGATTAATAAATAAATTTATTTTAATTGTGATGTAGTTATTACATGTGACTAAAGTGCAACTTGTCAACAAAGTCAAACATGGTTGACCATATTCATATATACAATGCATACATTGTATTATATAAATATACATCTTGCAACTAATTTACAACTATAATCCAACTATTTGATTTTCTAACATGGCATTTTATTTATTTATTTGTCATATTTCCATGGGACAGTTGCAATGTAGTTGTATATTAGTTGTTTTGGAGCTCTAGTTGTAGGGTAATCTAGTTGCTGCGGGCACAATTTTTCATAGTGATGGAAGTTTTTTTGAAATAAGTCCCCAAAGAATATAAATAAAGGTAGGATTCCCCAATTACCTTTAGTATGTTCAACATTAATCTAAATTACAATCTTATTCTATAATCTTGTTATGTTATTTTTGTGTTTACGTTTGTTTACTTCATTGCAATAAAAATCTATTTGTATTTTTAGTCCTACATGTTTTGTGTTCTTATTTTGGTCCCTTTGTTTTAAACTTAAACTTATATTTAAGTTCTCTATTTTGGTAATTTTCATGCTCATGACACTTTAATAGGAACCACACCCGCCCCCTTAAACCTATTTTTTTCACTATTTTTTTCATTAATGTTTTTCATTTTTAAAAATATCATTTTTTGATATTAAATATACTAAAGTTTGTTTAATACTATTAAGTTAAGGTTTATATATTTAAAAATCCAAAATTATGTCATTTAAAAAAAATCAAATTGTGTTTTAAGTGCTTTGATTGTTTAATTACCTTTTAAAAACATTAGTTACATATCATTAAAAAATTTATTGTATATTTTTTAGTCATTAGATCAATTTTTAAAAACTGGTATTTATATCAATATATTAAAAATAAAATTGTATAAAAACAAATGCATTTGTAATTTATTTATTTTTTACAATTTGAAATACACACAATTAAATAGTGGTTATGAATACTAATGGGACATGTTACTGCAATTACACCCATTGACACTATCATCATAAATTTATCCTCTATTGTATAATGAAACATTAATATGTCCAAAAAAAACCATAAGTTCAAAATGTTTTGTTCAAAATAACTTAAGTTGACCAAATGTTGAATTAAAGTGCATTTGGATAATTGTGAGTTAAAGTCCTCCATTTTTGGTGAGAATGTGGTTATCATATTCCATAAGAATGAAACACCTTGATAAGTTTACTAAATAAAATGATGATACTACTAAATCATGGACAAAATATTTTAAGATATTTGGAATGTTGTTTCAACCTTTTTGTAATATGAATACTAGTCCAATACTAATGTTGATGTTGATACACATTCCTTGGGATGCACAATGAGAAAATGTAATGATAATCTCTCCTTACCAATCATCCATGGTGTTAGCATTGTTCCATTCCATTAAACATATAAAAAGGAAAAAATGTAATTATCAAACCCTAATGAACAAAGGGTGATATAAATGGAATATATATAATATTATTGCCTGTAAAGCACATGCTTTGAATCATCTCTATTGCTTCCTCCTCGTGAGAACTATGACCAACCACGGCAAAATCTATTCCAACAACTTGAATGGCACCATTTTTAACCTTTGGTAAAACATGGTATTTTGTTCCTTCTCTTTCAAATGCTTTCTTGATAGCTACAACCCCAAAGAAATAGCACAACAATGAAACACTTAGATAAATTACACAAATTTCAAAATTCATTCAAAAGTTGAACATAATAATGCACCAAACACTAGATTATTCGAGAGCACAAATATTAAACATAAGCACACACACATTTGAAAATTACTTGTGCATATATGTAATGACATAAGAGAAAAAACTTGTTGATAATGTATCAAGATGGAAATTTGTTCGCTCCAATCTCCTTTGAAAAATGATGTTGAATAGTTTCTACAATAAGCTTAGCTTGTTCACAAAGTTTTTTATACAATTGAATAGTTGTAGTGTTATTGTTCCTAACATTCATTTCATCAACTACAAAACATTATCAAATTAACCTTTTTAAAAATGTTTTAGCATGAGTAGATAGTTTCCTCTTCTAATTTCTAACAATTGTCAAAAGAAGCCAAATTCTCTTCCATAACACTATGAGTCCACTTACATTTATCAAATTATGACATAATGTAAGAGTTAATCCTTTTTAATTATAACTTTAACAAAATATTTTTTTTACAAAACAAATCAGTTCATGAATCTTGACACTTTTCCACCGTACTTCTTGTGTCTCCATCCTCACTTCAAGTACAACATGCATTTTGAAAACAAGAAAAAATGATTGATTAAACAAAAACAAAGCCCAACTTCTCAGAAAGGTAGATTTAAAAATAATCATTGATATTCGTGAACTGACATGATAGGTCACTTGGATGTTGCAGCAAATGTTTAAGAATGTTTACAAAGAGATCTTGATTCATACCATTAAAATCAACTTGAATAATATTGATAAAACATGGTAAAATGATTTAACCTACATAGTCCTACATTGGTAAATATAATGCATAACTTATGGTACATGTCAAAGTTGCATACTTTAGTTATAAATTGTGAATGCTCAATAAATGATGACAACTTTGAGTTGATATTTTTCCTAGGATTTGTAATTGGCAAGCCTTATTTGAAAATTCCATTAATTTTTAATGCATAAAATTATGCCAACAAAAACCTCCTTGGAAAGAAATGCTAGAGACACATCATTGGCTATTAATTTTTGCATGGCTTTGTTCTATTGATGATCATGTAACATCTTTGTAAAATTTTCCAATGTGCATTTGTTGTTAGCACATTCTTACCTAATAGTAAACATTAATTACCATCCAAACATGTGAAATCATGTATTTCCATAAGATCAAAGTATGGGGAATTCATGTTGACAAACATTTCTAACCATACAAGTAAAGGTTTTACAATATTATAGGTGGAACTTTAAGTTATAGATGAAATCACCTTCTGTTGCACATTAATCATGTGGTTTGATGGGAACAAATAAACCTAAAGGGTCTTCAAGCCACTCAAATATGTGCACATTTCTCTTGTCACACACAATGTTATTCACTATGTAGAATGTTTTCAAAAAATATAATACTAATTGTTCTTCTACATGCTAGACCTTAATGTATTGCAAAAGGAGATATGAGTGGTATATTTGCATGATTTTTTTATGTGTACTACTAATAGTCTTCAATGACATGACATTACTAGTACAACTATGTACAACAATTATGAATTCCTAGAATTTGTGTTGGATCCATACCACATTATTGATGCCCATGTTAATTAATGTTTCCATGTTGATTAGTATCTCACATTATCTAAGACTGATATAACACTAATGTATGCATTAAGTTATACCCACCACCAAATGTGGAAAAACATTGATAAACAAAATATTGACAAAAAAGGTTGTATCATGGAAATCCACACCTAAATCATTCTAAAACATTTATTTGGTGATCTATTAAACCTCATGGGGAAAAATACCTAATTCAACAACACACAATGAATTTTAAACTATAATTTAAGGAATGGTTGATGATTTAACTTTAACATTGGTCACAAGCATGTCCACAATCACCTCCTTCAAGCAAACTCACTTGTGTTGTAAGGAGAGACAAGGATCATCACAATACTTGCAATTGAAAACATCACAAATAGAGACCACACATGTTGAAACAACCATCCCTAATGCCTCATGATCATGTATTCAATATTAAATCTACTCAATTTCAATTTGCAACAAGTTCATTTTGGTTGTAAAAACACATAATAAAAATAGCAACACCCTAAGAAAATTCACCTTTGCACATATAAAAATGAACGTTTCAAACGACACACCCATCACAAAACTAAACTTGGGACAAAAATGAATTGCTATTACTTCTCCAACACCATATGGCACCCAATGCACATCAATAAGGTCCAATTTATGAACCAATACATTGATATCATAAAATAGTTAGTCTAAGCAAAAAAAAAGACTGGGTTCTTGTAGGTTAAATTTGACTAACGTTTCTAGTGCACCATTTTTTATTACTTTTTGTAAGATTATGATTTACTTACATTGTTAATTGACAACTCTAATAACTTTATCCATATTTACATTTTGGAATATAAAACATCATGCATGACTCAAACTACATGAAAACAAATGGAAGGAATCCTAATATTTGAAAAAAAATCCCAATATTGCAAAGTAAATCACCCACTCTCTATGAACATGTTTCACAAGTAAACATGGTATGGAAAGTTCATCAAGAACACACAAGAGTAACCAATTTTCAACTTTCCCAACTTCTCACAATTAGTCATGTTTATTTATGTTAGCTTGAACAATGGAGTAAACAAGTCATACCTCCCATTGGCAAAATAAAATCTTGTTCTAAAGTGTTAAAATATCTATACCACAACAAAAAATAGTTTGATTTGGGTGAAACATTTTCCATGTAGAAAGAAGATGCAAGAAAATACCTCCTAATAGAATATGCCAAAGAAGTTGAAGTTTGGAATCTATCCACTTTTTAATTTTAGACAATTCGACTTGGGTTGTTTATGGCAATTTAAATATATTAAACCATGACAACAAGTGGATCTTCCACTATGAATTCAATTGCAAAATTGTACTTGATTTTGGAAATGAATAAGGAATGCATGTAAATTATTTCCCTATAAGGTCCTAACATGTTTATCTTGAGTTCATGGTCACTTTCAACAATTTCACACTTAGGAAATAATAGAAAATTTCTCAAACTTGCCCATAACTATTTTCTAGCAACAAAACTAAACCTTCAACTCCAACCTTGTCTATTTCAACTACCTTGAATAAAATGAACCAAACTTAATATATGATGACATAGTCATTTATTAACAAGAAAAACTAAACAATAAATGAAACCAAATTGGAACTTTAGTTCCAACCTCATCTTTCTCAATTGCCTTGAATATAACAAATCAATCCAAAGAAATGTGGGATGTAAAAGAAAAGTTATTCATAAGCATTGAAATCAAACAAATGTTTTTTTTGCAAGATCTTAGAGATAAGATGGCATTGAAGTCTATAAGCACAAAAAAAATGTAGCAACAACACGTACAAGTTGTGTTGGCTTACCACTATGTTTTAGCTTTGTGTTCTATAAAAAAAAATGATGACTAAACAATGGTTTCACTACCAATGTTTCCATTGTGCTTTCACCTTAGAGGCATAAACAATGTGCCATTGTTTCCTGCTATAGTACCTTGTGCCAAATGCCAAACCAATTATTCAAGAGATCAAAATGTACACACCTGCAAAGCCTTACCACATATTGGAGTTTGAAAAAAGGAACTACATATAACTTAGTTTTGTGTAGTCAATGCCCTAGATAGTCAATAACAATTTACAACTACACACACAAATAACAATATTTTGACATCTTTGGCAACCATTTTTTTGACATGTTTCTTACAAGAAAGGGAACACACAAAAACATGGACAAGTTTTATTATGCTTCCAACATCATCTAATACAAGAAGAACATGCATTATGAGGGTTGTGAATTCTTTTAGTTCCTCCACAACATTGTTAAAGGTTGTCCCACTTGAATTTTAAATCCTTAGAAAATGATAAAACTTGAACAAATTTATGTAGCATAGTTTTAAAGGTAACAATAATGTAGGCATTCATCATAAACAAACATAACCAAATATAAGAAATCTTGGAGGAAAGAAAAAAAACCCCTTACTTGACAAGATGAACATCAAAGAACCTTTCACATTAACACTTTCCATGCTGATTATTGTTGTTGCAATCACGATTACGTACTCCCTTTGTGGCTGACACAAGTTGAAGTTACATAATTATTATTGCAACACTATTATTACCTTTGGAGCACCAAGTATGATGAATATGAAAGTGTGTGAACTTAGATGCAATAATAGGCCATTATTTCGCAAGGGAAAGACCTTCATCTAAAAAACAAAATTTGACAATTTGGATATGTGGATTGGAGTGTACAAACATAAGAGGTTTCACAAAGGGCCACAATATTTATAGATGACTTCAAATTCATCACAACAACCAATAGCTAAGTGTGCACCAAACAAAAGCTTCAATTCATGGTTAGATTTGCACTTCATTAACCAACACTTAAAAAAAACTAAAAGGAAACCTTTGTCATAGATCAACAACTTTGTGGAAGTTGGGCCTTTACTGAAAAATACAAGTAATGTTGAAAAACAACAAGGAACTTTGTTGGACATGAAAGTCATTAGCCTGCCCACTTCACCATCACTTTGCAACTTTTGGCTTGATACTTTCTATTGGATTGTAACATGTAGAAAAAAGAAATCACATCTTGAACATGAGTTTTTTGCTCAATCCAAAAGAACATAAAAGCACATTTGAGAGATAATCAATTAACATCTTATGTTTTTGAATTGATTTTGAGCATGAGATTTGTTACAATTTAGAGGACTATAGAAACACATTTGAGACATAATCAAGTAGAGTTCTATGTCTTTGAATTGATTTGGGGCATGAAATTTGTTGAAATTCAAAGGAGCATAAATGCACATTTGAGACATAAGATAAATATAAAGGAAAACTATATGAAATTGACACAAAATAAATGGTAGTGAAAACAATGCAAAATTGGCATAGATGCAATGTAAAAACCAAAATACCATTTAATGTCGTACGAAATTGCTTATTTACTAATGGTGCACGACTTCTATGCAATGTTAACCTTCCATCACCATGGCACACAAATTGCAAATTTTTAACCATGCATAGAAATCGTGTGTTATATGTATTATATTAGGAAACATCAATATTGTGCATCATTAATATCATCATGTTAAAAATGTAGTTATAATGTTGTAATAATATTTTCAACGTAATAGATGTGACATGTAAACATTGTGAGGTGACAATCATGTGTGTTCTATCGCCAAATCGTGACCTAGGAACTTTGTGACATCTCCATGTTGCTAGATAAGGAAAAGGAGCGAAATAGTTATTGGGAAAGGAATGAAATAATTATAAGGATAGGAAGTAGCTATTATGAAAGGAGTGAGATAGTTAAGCTTGGAAATGAAGTAATTGTCTTCAAAATGATCGTTTTTTTGGATTTAAGGATGATCTTATGAAAGATTATGCAAAATCAATTGTCTAGGGACAACCATATGATAGATTATGCAAAATCTCCCATACACCAGTTCCTCAAAATTTCTTGCCATGAGAATATACATTAGTAATGTTTTAGATTTGTAATATATTCATATGTTCTTTAATCGTTTTATTAGGTAAAATGTTCAATAACCATCAACACTTCATTTTTAAAATTCCAATTACAAGATAAAGGAGTTAGTATTGGTAAGGTGTTTTGTGTGGTCCTAGCTAGGCAACAATTCCACATGGAATTGTCAAGACCACAATAACAAAAATTGGGACATAGACTCTCCATGCCTAACCTTGTTGCATGTTATAACAATATAAAGGTAGAGAGATCAAATGCAATACAAAATACAAAAGATAGAGACCCTAACACTAGGGTACATCTCTCCCTTCCCAAAATACTCATACTAAAACCTCAATAATTATTCTTTCCAAAATAACATGATCCTAACACAATATTGTAGACTAGGGTTAACTTTCCACATAGAGACAAAATGAATATATATAATTTTATTTTTCAAAAAATCAATTCATTTAAGTTTTTTGAAAAAAAATATTTTTTCATGATTTACAATAGTCTACTATGAAATTGTCTATGAATAGTGAAATTATTGATATTGTATCCTATAATTATTATGATGGTTTTCAACACCTTAATTTCAATATTTAAAGGATTAATTAATTATGAAATTGACTTTAAAGCATATAGCATAATGTCAATATCTTTTTATCATCCACATAGTTGATCATCTACTAATAGGTGTTTTAGCCAAATTTGGCTATAGGTCAGAGACGACATCAAAAAAGGTAAAGATTCTTACTATGCTTTTTGAACAACATGTTGGAACTTGTTATCTAAATATGGCAATTTCAGTTTTTTTTCCACAACATATGGCTACCATGTAATTTTTGTAGGATTTGCATTGTCTTTCTATTGGGGGGTCACAATTGACAAAATTTCGCCAAAAAAAATGCCAATTGAATTTTTGGATAATTTCCAACCCCACCAAAAACTTTTTTTTTTTTTTTTTCCCCTTCCAAATTCTTAGTGGCCTGTAAAATTGCTAGTACAAGTGGCTACCTAGGAAGTGCCTAGGTCTATAAGTGGATAATTTTAATTATATTTATTTCAAAAAATGGTGAAAAATCACATAATCTTGATGTTTTTTCTTCATTTTCTGAAAAAAAAATTCGCCAAGTTGCAAAAATTTCGCCCTCCAAATTTTTTTTAAAAAAAATTTAAAAAAAATAAAAAATAAAAAATAAAAATATATATCATTGTTCCCAAAAGAAAAGAGAAGAAAAGAAAAGAAAGTCGAGGTCCAGATGTCGTCCTGAAGAAAACGATGTCCCACCATGCAAGTGCCGGACATCGAATCGACCAATCAGAGCAGAGCTCGATCTCGCCGACCTCGGGACCTCGAATATGAGACTCTCGTGGTTTGGCAGAAGAGAGCTATCCACTGTGGGGAGACGAGAGACGGAGAGAGGGGAAGACGAAGAGACGCGATTTGCAAAGGGATTTTCCAATGGCGGCAATGGTATGTTGCTCTGCAGTGCTACCTCTCTCCATTAGGATCAAAAGTTGTGATGTAGAGGGAAGAGTAGTAGGATGGCAACAGATGCGAACAAGTTGCACATTTGCGCGGCGAAATTTGACATTAAGAAGAAGAGCAGGCGGTAACGCCGGAGTGGAGCCGGATTTGCAAGAAGATGATTACGATGTCCATGCAACTGCAGGGTCAGAATTAAGGGTAGGACTCCAATCTCCCCCTCATAAATTCAAAGTTTTTTTTAATTTTTTAATTTTTCTTTCCCCGTTTGGAAATTTTGCTTACTCTCCTAGATCATGTGTCCCATTGTTAGACCATTCCCACAGGTTTGCACTCCTGGAAAAATATTCACAGGAGTAGTAGGTATGTGATTTGAAAAAAAATTCCTCCTCTTTCTGTATGTTCTGAAACATCACAGAACATAGGTGGAACATCTCAACCAGCTTATGTTTCCAGGATACTGGCTTGCAACAAAAGACATTCTGATGCACCATTTTTGCTGGATTTTTTGCAGCATATTATTGTGACCGATTTAGTTCCTATTTTCTTAGATTTTTTTTCCATCCAGAGTTCTGTTTTGTAACTTAAAATCCAAGATCTTTGCTCCTGGCTTCATGACATTCGAACATTTATGCCGTACTAGTGTAACAGGTTCGACAGTTTAATATCGAAGATTTAATGTATTATTGTCTCCTAGAATTTCTGCTCAAGCAGTGTTTTTTTTTTCTAACGAAATTTCATCATTGCAAGACAAAGAGATTGTGAAAATTTTGTTTTTCTAGTGTAAATTCGACTAATTTTGCTATTTTTTGGTTAAATTTCACAAACATTTTGATATCAAAATAATGAAAAATAAAATACATTGATTATGACATGTACTTTGTACTCTAAAATTATATATATTTTACTTGTTAATCAGCTGTCAGTATGTTTTAATAATTTCTCAGAAGTTCAGAATTTTGTTTGCCAAAATTAATTACCGCCAAACCTGACTGCCTATTACAGTATACGGCACTCTTAAGGTGGCTAATCAAGGTTGAGGACCTCTCTACAAATGTTCCATAATCATGCTTTTGAGAAGGAATATACTGCATTTCTTGGTTGTTGTCCATAGGCACACCATTTTGTGAGGCTTGAGATTTGCTGATTTTTGTCAATGAAACTTGCCGGGTCCATGCAGGATGATGAGTTTCCATGGGGAAAGGCTGATGGAGCACACTCATGGCATGAGGGTGACGATGGTATGTCTATAAAATTCAACCCATTGTCATGAGGTTCTCTCAAAAGTAGATTAAGAAAACATGAGCAAAATTCTCTGTGTGTGTGTGATTTGCTATATAAACTTGACAACATTTACCTCCTGGGAAAATTTGATGAGTTTGAAGGGTATACATATATGCACACAATCATGAATGGCAGGTTCCTTCTTTGAGTTAGCAATGGTGCAGCAAATTTCTTCATGCTGTTGAGTTTGTATGGAAATTTGAACAGAGTGTAAGAGAGACATTGTGTGACGAGGATGAAGAATAGCCTCCACAATTGTTGTTCCCATAAGTGTATCCATAAATGAATCATGTGCAAAAACATGCAAGAATCCATCTAGTGCTTATCCCTAAAGTGGGAAGTGGTGAGCTGTATGCCAAAATGCTGCTTCAAACATGAAATTCCAGTGAGAAGGTTTGCAAGCTGCTGCTAATCTGGTGGGAAAAATCTGCCCTACCTGATGGCAATCTAAGATCCAATCTGCAGACCTAACACTCCACAAATCTGATGTGGAGGTTGTCTTAGGTCACTGCTTAAGCTAACATAATAGAAACTCCTTGCCACATGGTATCTCAAAAAATCTACATAGGGAAATTGTGCTCATCCATTGCACATTATATCCTGTAGATCTTCTGTATGTGCCCCATCCCTTTCTCCTTAACACAGTAGCACAAGTCTACATTTGAGACCAAGGTGACTGTAACCAGTGAATTTGAGGGGATGTCTGGAAGCATTCCCCCTCTATGTCTACAGAATGGTAACCTGTCCATCTGGATCCAATTGTTGAACTGAACTAGACAGGAGGATGTTTTGGAATCAGGTAGTGGTATAGGAACTCTCTGCAATTTTAGTCATTCTTTGACACTTCCTATGTTTAGGCACCTTCATGGAGGGCATCAATGAAGTGATGGAGTCAAGTGGAGCACCAACAGGTGGTCAAGGTAAGCTCCTTTTCTTGACATATGTTATCCATTTAGGCATTCTGCAACAGCCTCTGCAAGAGTTCTTCTTTCATTTCCTCTGCAGAGTGCAATTCACAAACATTTTTGGGATCCTGTGATCATCAGTGATCAATTTTTAAGATAAAATTCATGTGCAGGTGCAATGTCTTGGCTCTTCATTCCTGGCCTCATTGCAGGATGGACTGCCAATATTCCGGTAAGTTCTTGAAATCACATCCTTTCACAAACAGAACCTGTAGTGGTAGGTGAAACATCATCCTTAAATGAGGGAGACCAACTGGGTGTTTGGTTAACAGACCTTCAAAGTAAAAAGCAGTTCGATATAAATACAGAAGCCTGACCTGGGTTATCTAGACCCTAACTCTCAACATCTGCAGGGCATTGATTCTCACCCTTTGAATGTTGTCACTAGTCTTGAAAGCTGAGTGTAAAAGCATTTGTTTTATGTATGAAGTGCACGCAGGATCAAATTACAGTTTTTTTGCTAAGTCTTGGAGAGTGAATCTTGAGGAGAATATCTCTTTAGTGGACCCATCTCAAAGAGCTGTTTCTTACATTGTGGTTTCAATGTGCTTTGGTGATTGCAGCATGAATACTTGTTTATCTATACTGCCATCTTCGTAGTTATTTTTGTTGGTATTGAGATGGCAAAACCTGCCAAAGAAACCAACTTTGAGCCTGAAATATACCACAAGAAAAAGTGATAGATGACTCTTTTTCACTTTGTTTATACCTCCTATCTCCTAGTATGTAGATTGGGCATGTAGTATACCCTCCATCAGTTCAGAACATAGCAAATTCAGAACTAGTTGTGCTTGGTTTGTACATGGAATCCTCCTAGTGGAGGTGTAAGAAAACTTGACTGAAAGGGTAATTTGACAGCCTGATATTCACCTGCAGTATCAGAGGTTCTTGAAACTGGATTTTTTCTCATGTTTTCATCACTGAGAGGAATGAAAGTTCTGAGAACTAGAACCTGATTGAGGCATCTCATCTCATAAGCTGTTTTGGCTACTGTACCTGCCATGTAGCAAGAGAGCACCTATCTCTAGAAAATAATTATTTTAGGTGATACCTGCTGTGTAATGCTGAAAGGTGTTGCTCAAATTATCCACTTGGGCAATAAGAGGGTCACCTGGGTGTCTCGTGTGACACCAGATTTGGCTGTTAAATGTTGCCTCTAGAACCCTTCAGATTAAACACCACCTGAAGCAGAAAGGTCATGTGCAAACTGCCTTTCAGAGTTTTGGGTATGTTCCCCCCAATGAAGACCTGTGATTCATGGTCAATGATTGCCATGCTTGATGATGGGGAGAAAATGGCTAGGTGATGCGGAAGTGCAATGACCACATATGTTGAAGGCACATGCGTGGTAAGAAGGCACTCTCCAATCCTTAGATAGAATCACTTCTGAAGAATCATCATACCATCCATCGACGATTCAAGCTTTCACAGCATGAAGGAGAACTATAACACAAGTAAGTAAAGCCCACTGAAGGAAATGCTGATTGAAAAACCATGATATTATCTTCCTTGATAATGTTACAATTGAGCAGTTTCTGACAATTATTATGGTGGTTTTGACAGTAACTCAGGTACAAAAATCTGTGGGTTGAAGGAAACACCAAGTGTACACACTGGAGTTTGGGAGTACTCCAAGATGTTAGAAGTGTGACAGTTCACTGCATGGCTTGAAGCATATTTCTCATCAAGTTCTTCAGAAACTTTGCAGGCAAGGTTGCTTCAAAGAAAATCACAAAACTCATAAAATCCCAAATCTGGAAAATTTGCCTGAGTTTGAGAACTGCAGGGCTCCCACCTTCCTTCTGGGTTTTGCTTGTTATCAAAGAGATTAGATTGAGGAGGATATTAATCCTGCAACACGGACTAACACTTAGTTACATTCCACTTTTTGCAGCAAGCTTAATTCCAAAGTTTTGTGTACATCATTAGAAGAACACTCAGTCATCAATGGGTTAGCTGAGAAGCCTGAATGGCTTTTCTATGGCATATTGCAACCCAATGCTGAGAAAATCACTAGTGCAAGGTTATATAAGTATGGTTGGAGGGAAAAAATTCGGAAGGTTGAAGGAGAAGATGTTGCAGAGAAGATTTTTGGAGGGAAGACAGACGCATTAGAAGGTTGCTCGGATCATCGGAGGTAATTTGTTTGACTGATGTGCAAATGTTTGATTTCAATATAACTTTAATTATGCTTGGCAGTGTTATGTAGCAGAAACACCCCCAGGGTAGGGGCATTCTCAAAATAAGGGCCCTAAGATGAGGCAATACTAGCCAAGTCCGGCCCTACATTTTATAAACCTATAAAGCACAAGGTGAAGGTTATCATGAACCTAAACATAAGTAGATCATGGGGCGTAGGGAAGGAAGGGCTCTTAGCCTACTCTTTAAGAATGGGAGGGATCTTACACCTACTTGTATGTGTTATATCTCTCCCACACTTAACAATGAATAGGTGTAATATCCCGCCTCTTTTCTAAGGGGGGTTGTTTTCTAAGTTACCCTGCCAATTCACTTCAAAATTTTCTCTAAGTGCTTTTCTGTGAATGTGGAAGAAGGAATAAGATTTTACTTTTGATTTCCTGTGTATTGTTCTCAATTGTCTGTGGAGTATGTTTGCACCATAAGCCAGAGAAAGACTATCAATTTCAGTTTTTTTTTTGTTTTGATTTTTCTTTTTTTGGGGACCCTATCTTTGGGCAGAATTTTGATTTCCTGTGTCCTTTCAAAAGCTGCTGGATTTGAGGTGGTGGTTAGTGTGAAGGAAGTGTTTTGAAAAGAGGGAAGAAAAAAAGTGGCGGGCAGTTGAAAAGGAGAATGGCAGTTCCTTTTCTCTTCTCCTCCTGGTATCTTTCTCTCTCATATCTATCCTCCTACTCATGTTCAGTTTTCTAGTTTGGAAATTTAACTGCTTTGTATTTCTTCAGATTGTGAAGAGAAGTGGAGGAAATTGTTAGACTCCTCGACTGTGAAAAGACAATTGAGAGAGGAGAGGGACAGAGAGAGAGAGAGAGAGAGAGAGAGAGAGTCAGTCATCCAAAACAACCTTACCTGGCATTTTTAAAATCTTCGATCCTAAATGTTGGTAAAAAGATGAACCAGATTCAGGAAGTCTAGAAGTTGATCTTTGTAGCTTTTGCTTTGATAGACAAATCTCTGAGAAATAATTAACAAACTGAAGATCAAACAAAAACCAGCATAAATTTCAGTGTTAGATTTCAATACCCTTTTGCAGTTGCTTTGGAATCTCATCCTCCAGTGTACCAAAATTCAGTCAGATTTTTATCTTTTAGAGTATCTGCAAAAAAGGGAAAAAAAAAAATTCTTCATTAAAGATTGGGTTTTACTTGAATCCAAATATTTACAAACTAAAGATCAAACCAGCATAGTTCCAGTTTTAGACTTTGTGACCTTCTGTAGTTGCTTTGGAATCTTGTCCACTGAGTGTACTAAAATTTAGCCACAAATTTTTATCTTTAGAACATCTGAGAAAAGGTTTTGTTCATTCAAAATTGGATCTGCTTGAATCCAAATATTTCAATTGAAGATCAAACTGGCCTAGTTTTAGAGTGAGATTCTAGTAGCTTTTGCAGTTTCTTTGGAATCTCAATCCTCCATTGCATCAAACTTCAACCAAAATTTTCAGCAAAAAACAAGTTTTGGTTTACTTGAATCCAAATATTTTGGAAGTGAAGATCAAACCAGCATTAGTTCCAGTGTGAGATTTTAGTACCTTTCACAGTGGTTTTGGCTCATTCAATCTCATCCTCGCAGTGTACTGAACTCTAGCCAAGAATTTATCCTCAGAGCATCCCTGCAAAAAACAAAGTTTTCTTCTTCATATGAGATTTTGTGGTTACTTGAATCCAAGAATTATTCTCAAGTTTCAACTTCCAGTGAAGAATCTGTGCAGAATGGCACGTGGTGTGAGCAGTGGAGGAGGACAAAGCTCATTAGGCTATCTATTTGGGTCCCCTGAGCCTCCTCAACCAAAGCTTGAAACACTGCTAACTCCTTCACATTTTATTAATCACACAACAACTAAGGATCAACAGGCTGCGAGGATGTCATTAGCAAGGAGAAGCTCACTATCATCAGATGACAATCCTGATCTTGTTGCTCCACTGCCTGTCAAAGTTGCTGAAAGCAATGATGCAACTTCACTATACATGGGGCCACAACAAATCAGATCAGATCGAAACTCCAACAACTATCATCGAGCTGATGGTCAAAACTCTGGCAACTTCATTACTGTAAGAAGTACTCAACAATCGATCAACTGCTAGATAGGCCCCAAGAAGGCCAAAAAAACGCAAAAACAAAAAAGAAAAAGCCCACATTTTCTTACACATGAGGAGTCTCTTCATCAAGAAGCAATAATTTTCACATTTACTTAAATTGGGTGTATTAGTGACATGGATCATTTTGTTATCTTGTTGCAATATCAAATAAGAAGACTCCTCATTATTGTCTCACATTACAATGTAGTCAAATTTCTTGAGGAAAATTTGGAGTCTAAACTTCCTCTTCGAAATCTATCGAGGACCAAGGCTCACTACTAGGACCATGAGTACCATGAGAGTTCACCTAAGATACGTGCTTTCAGATTGTTAATGGAACATCATTACTTGACGTAATGGAATTACCCTTGATGTTGTTGTTGTTGTTTTGTCTAGGATCGGCCGTCAACAAGGGTCCATGCAGAACCAGGTGGTGGGTCATCACTGGGTTATCTGTTTGGGGGAAAGTAGGCATTGCTGATGATGATTTCCATCCATCGACTTCAGGACACAAGATTGCTCTTCCTCTAGCAATTCAATTCAAGGCCATTACAGAATTGGGGTGCACTTAACAACATTGAATGTTCATTTTTTCATTTTGATGAGCCTACTGGAAGTCACAATAGCAAGAACTTTTGTACCTTTTGTTTGAGACCACCTGCCTCATTTTTCATTACCTCCAGGAAGAAAAAGAGAGGACCCAAAAAAACTATTCTCTGGGTGTGTTGGTATTTGATGTCATGTTATCAAATTTGATGCTAAAGTTTATACACATTTTGCAGCTGCATTGGCAAATCTTGATTGCATCAATAAAACCCTTCCTCTCAATTGCTTGCATACTCTGGAGGCTTGGCCATCATCAGGCTCAATTCTGTTCCTAAGAACATCAATTTCATCTGCCTTGAAATCTTCTACAATATTGATATACAACTGAGAATGCAATATTGATTCACATGCAATTTGTAGACTTCATTCATGGCTCCATTATTCAATTCCAGGAGCGCCCAGCCATGATGATGACTTACCTGATACTGGATTCGATGCCATAAGCACCTGCCTTCCAGTGTAGAAAGTTCAGGATATCAATATCCAGTCTTCCTTCAAGCTCTTCCAATCTGGCAAAACTAGGGGGAGTTTTTTTTTTGTGCTTGGTTCTCAACCCTGATAGTACCTGACATTGATTGAAATTCCAGCCACAAGCCAGCCACAAATCTGTTCTGAGTTGTCTTTCACAGGTAAGAAAAAATGCTTATTCAGCACTGACATCCAAGCTGATGTGCATTCATAGAAAAAGCAAGTCCACTTACACTGAAGTTTTGCCCAATGTTTCTAACTCCTACTGCAAACAGGTTTTCTCAACGCACTTTGGAACTAATTTTGCTCAACTCCAACAAAATGCATTCTGTCAAATGTTTGCAGTGCAATTTGCGAAGATGTCAGCAGAAGGAAAACAAAATTTTGCACACTAAAAATACTTTCATAACCAGACATGGAATCATATCACACCTTCCCAGCATGGGAGGATGCAAAAGCTTAAGGACCTATTATTGTCCAGGCAACAATAGCTTCCAGCTGCAAGCTCAGCACTAGCTTGATAATTGGCTTAATTTGTGTCCATGTTGTGTGCATGTTAGGAGTCCTAAACTCATGCAAATTGTGGTGGGAATCTCTTAGGCATCACATTTCATACATACGATTTGAATCAAGTTTCTTATAGAGTTCCTATATCAAACAAGGAGGTGGAAAGCCCAAGTGGATTCTTTAGTTATACCCCTAAGTTGGACTATACATGATCCTCCATGCATGTTTACTATCTTAAGGCATAATAAATTTTTATAACACAAACAACAACAACAACAATACAAACAAATTAACCAATTAAAAGTTAATTTCATTATGATTTTTGTTATTAAATCTTCATCAAAACCTTATTGAAGTTTTAAAAAATAACATCAAAATTAATTAAAAAAACATTTATGTCTCAAACATGAATTTTATATTAAAATTAATGTGGTTTATTTTAATCAATTCTTGCACAATTTTTCGAATCAATTTTTTAAGAATCTCATTTTAATGAGATTTAAAGGAATTGAAGCTAATTATTTGTATGTTTATCAAACAAATTTCATTTAAAAAATTAGTGATATGAATTGTTTTTTACATTTCATAGTGATATGAAAGCTCATGATACAAAAAGGCAAATGACAACCCAAAACGAAAAAATGATAAAAAAATCATGATTAAATCATTTACCCAACATTCATATTTCGAAAAGAAACCCCATAAATTGATGGGTGGATTCAAAATAACCCATCAATTGGATGGGTGCACCCAAAATTTACACTTGCACGTCCATTAGCTTGAGGCAATAAAAGACACCACTTGAGAACACGCTGAGGGCGAAGGAAATAGAGCTGAGAAAATTAAAACATAAAAAACCAACTGTTGGAGATATGCTTACTAGTTGGCTCTCGTGGCCTAATGGATAAGGCATCTGACTTCTAATCAGGGGATTGTGGGTTCGAGTCCCACCGAGAGTGCTTTATTTCCCCGCTTGCGTGTTTTTCCGTTTTCAGACTTGCTTTTGTGAAAAAACCTCTTCTGCCTCCACAAGAGTGACGAACAAGAGGGGAGCTTGCAGTAAGAGCTCTTTTGCGCAATTGAGTAGTAGAGAGAGAGAGAGAGAGAGAGAGAGAAATCAGACGACAGAACGAAAGAAAATCCAAATCAGAAATCAAAGAAGAATGAACAGCAAAATCGAAGGAAAAATTCGAATGGAAGAAGATGGTTGAGCAGCGAAATCTTTTGCGAAAAAAAAAAAGTGTTGAAGAAGAATTGAACGAGGATTAATAACAAATCTTTTAGCACACAATAGTATTCAGTATCGAAGGAAAAATAGAGTTGAACAAGGTTGAGTACCAAAAAAATGTTTTGCGAACAATGTGTTGAAGGGAGGACAAATCGAACAGGGATGAACAGCAAACCTTTTAAGGTACTTCGATTTGCTGCTGTTGCCTTTGCTTTCTCGGAATTGCAACCCCAAAAAAGGAAAGAAAGAAAGAAAGAAAAGAAAACAGTGGCTGTAATAATCACTTCTTGCTAGACTAGCTTACTACAAGAATCTTCTTCAAAAGCGCCAGGAAATCTCAAGAGACCACAGAAATCTTTAAACAAAACCATGTAGGAATGCGAGAAAAAGGTAAAAAATTAGAGGATGATGTTGGCTTTCTTCGACCGCGGATATGGTCCGAAATGTTTTCTTCGGCATTATTTCGACGAAGATCTTCGTACTGAGCAGCAACTGGATTTCGGAAGTTGTTGGAAACCGAAGTCGGCAGTGACTGTATGGAAATACGCGAGCCAGACCTCTCGCTCATGGCACCTCTCTGCTGCTGTTGGAGCAGGCGATGGCGCTAACAGGTCAGACCGAGAACCCACGACCTCTTCCAGTTCTGTGCCCTCGCACACTGACGTAGCAGCACTGAAATAATCAGATGTGTCGACGTTGTCAGGTTCCTTTGCAGAATGAGAACAAGCTCTAGTACTACGCTTGGATTGTCGGAGCTGGTGTTTGCAAGCCGTCGCCACCTTTCGAACGAAATTGTGAGGAACGTGTACAAAAACCTGCGCCAAAAGACGCAAGATGACGAGAGGACAACAGCATCTTACAGCAAAGCAGTTTCCTACACAAGACCCTGCTACACCAGCAGAAACATGTCTCTGTCGACTCGTCACTAACACTAAACCGCACATTCTCGGCGACGATCCGCGGTTTCCTTCTTCTTCGTGTCCAATTCTGCTAGTTCGACCAACAGTCTCCACCACAGCTCGTCTTCGCAGCTCCAACAGCTTCTCATCTCCCTTCGATGATCCTCCCGAGATACAGCAAAGCCACCACAGCCTACTCAAGCTGTTACACTCTCTTCCCGCAACAGGTTTGTTCTTCCTCCTGCCTCCTCTTGCAGTCGCATTGATTTCTCCTACATCCCGACTTAAGGACTCCGACATGATGATGATGATGATGATGATGATGATGATTGCAGTCAGAAACTAAAAACACGGAATCTAAAACTCCCAGACTCCTCGCAGAGAGGGGGGGTGGCTGGAAAAAAAGACTTCACATCACCAGGGTCGCAGAGAAGGCATTACTTCGCATCACAAAATCCAGACGCACGACACCAAGAAACTGCCATATCTTTGCATCCAGCCATCACGTACATTGCAACAATTGTAGCAAAACCGAGGCTCTTAAAAGGCACCAATGGAGGACCTATATAAGCAAGCACGGATATCGCGAGTCAGTCAGTGCACAAAGCTCGCAGTGCACGAGACTGGTTTTGCGTGCCGTCCTTCTCGCAGTGCGGACGAGCAAGTGCACTTCTCCACAAGTGACAATGTAAGTACCTCTGTCCCTTCTCCACAACGCAACTCGGATTTGTTTTCTTCTTTCTCTCTCAAGAACTTTGTTTCTCTTGTCAATTAGAGCAGTAGCATAATTCACAACTTCTTCTTCACAGCAGAACCAGCCAGCATTGATCCAAACAAGTAGTTATTTTGAATATCCTCATTCAATCTGCAACATGAGCATTGTGAGCATCAGTGTGTTTTTAATTTTTTTTTTTCTTCCTCAGATTTTTGTGAGGTAGGTGGTGATTTCACGATCATCCACAAGAGGACTTCGCCAAATTCAGCTACAGGTCAGAGAGACCTGTTGGAACTTATTATTGTCTAAATATGGCATCTTCTTCAACTTTCCTCATAATGTGAGAAGAAATCCTGTGCCCATTTTTTTCCAAAAAACAGTCCAGCCAAATTTAGCTACAAGTCAGAGGGGAGGCATGTTGGAAGCAGGGCTAGTGATCATCCACAAGAGGACAACTTAGGCAAATTTGGTTAGAGGTCAGAGACAAAAGTAGATGTGCACAGCACTGCAGTTCTCTAATGAAATACCAGGAAGCCCTTAAAAGCCTAAGCAGAAAGAAAAAACCAAATGGAACTTCTGCTTATGAAAGCGAAGATTTCATGAATCACAGGCATTGGTACTTTGCAAACTCACTCTTCTTTTGCAAAATCTTCTTTCAGGTTGATGTGACTGCACAGGACAGAAAATGGAGTATGAAGAAGAGAGTTTGGTGTGATATTCAAATGATACCACAGATGCAATGAACCCTTTGTATGAACTGCAAATTTGCCAAAACTTTGTTTCTGCTGCCTGGATAGATGTCCTTGAAAGCAACTCTCTCAACTCTTGACCAGTGCGAGCATAGTTACTGTCAGGACATATAATAAATCATTCTTCAGCTGTGTGTTGTTATCTTCCTTCTACGTAGACTAAGTGCTTCCATGCATAACAAGCATGGAAGTATAGGAGCAATGCAGTTTCACAATCTCAACATGACAACAGTACTTTGCAGCAGTACAAAAGGGAACTTTACAGCAAAGTTGGAAAAGTTTGATGTGCTTGAGAGCAATGACGATCTATAAGCGAACACCAGACAAAATTGGGAGTTAAGTTCCCCCACTCAGCTACTCAAGTGGTCTTGCTGGTAGTCTGGATTAAGCTTTAGAATTACAAAGCCCTCGAGCACAGATGACAATGGGATGTACCTGTCAGCAACAACACATACCATGAGAACCAGGTATTCTCCAAAAGCTCTAACCCCAAACTACTGTTCATCAACTTGCTTTACTACAAAATCTGGATCTGGAGGAGAAACTTACTTTTCTGTGGCAAGCTCAGCTCGATCACCAGTAGCCAGAAGAACTGGTGTTGTGTGTGTCTGGAAGCCAGTAATGGTTTTGGGGCGACCTGCTTGACCAACTACATCCACTGCTTGGCCAACCCGCACAGGTACTGAAAGAGGCTTTAAATTTTCATCTAAAGTTATGAGCATCCGTGGCTGCCATCCCACAACCAATGATCAATAAGCTTGGAATTACTTTACAAGGAAATGACAGAAATTCAAGAATACAAAAGTGCCACAAGAATCCACGAGACAGCTTGGTCCCACAAACAATGATTGAAGTACAGTTTTCTGGGTCTAGTGAAATGCCCCTCACTAGAATTTCTGAGAAGAGTTCACTGAATTACAGAAACAAGACCAGAGCCAGCATTCTCTGCATGTGGTTTCAGGAAAGAGTAAGAGTACCTGCATAGCCAAGACAAGGAAATACAAAACATAGTGGTATTTGCCAAGAATGATAGATTTCATGTCTAAGCTCCCATGCAAAAAAGACATCAGCCCTGCCAGTGCCACACTGCACACCACAGACTCTGTGTTACATCCTCAACAGAGAGCAAGTCGCCATTATGTCAAAATCAAGCAGGTAAGTGAAACAAATTCTATATCTATGAGATTGTAGAAAACTCCACAACATCACTTTGAAGGAAATCATTGCATCAGTTCCAACAAAACCAAAACTAATGTTACAAGAATGAATATGGCCATAAGCTTATGACTGTCACAAAGTGTCAGATTATAACCCTTCAACATGAATTGCTCTGACAAGATGCCACAGCTCCCCACTAACTCTATCGGCTCCCAACAGTGGGTGTAGACAAGTAAAAGAATATGCATGCAATATTACAATTTTACTCCACACTTTCCATACTGTTTTGTCAATTGTAGTCAAATACAACAATAGGTGGTCTGAACATACTTGGACAGCAAGAAGCGGTCTGAATGGTAGGGATTGAGAGTCAACAACCCTTTTCCCATGTGCACAAGACCCTGTGCAATTCTCACCTGCATTGACACAGAATAGTTTACACAAAGGGAAAGAAAGATTAGATGTGAAAAGATGCAGCCAATCCAAATATAATAAAAAGAAAGGCCACAGCAAATAGGATAGGAGCAGTACACAGAAGAGAAGGCTTGGGTCCTTGTAGTAATAGCTAGACAGATTGCGGAGCATCCCTGCAATACGAGCATTGTTGGTCCCAGCTCCTATTAGACCCAATGATACAGTAGCCGCCTGCACCACAAAACTGAAAGTGAGTGGGAGTGATGAACATCCAGCAGACCCCTAATCCAGCATCAGAGTACCTCTAATATCTGTAACCTCCATACATATTACCCAGTTGGGGCATTGAAGCTGTGAACCTCTAATGGGAAGGGGAAAAATGCACTAAATATGAGACAAGAAACTGCAAACTGCCAGGTCAATAGATTGAAGCTAAGTTAACATACCATGGCAACCTCGGAGTCAGTGTCATGGCTAAGTCGACTCAGTGTATCCATCACACTTATCTGCATTGCCCCATTTACCAACCACTTATGTATGGACCTTGATCAGAGAATTAACCTGATGATACAATCCAGCAACAGAATCCTCTCCTCAATTGTATATACATATACTAAAACTACCTCTCAGCCATGAATGCTTGCATCACACTCACTAGTCAGAAAGACAACCACTTCACTAAAGCTTGCAAGAAATGCCCATAAACTACAAGGGCACATTGAAAATACCTTGGGATTTGAAACTGAAAGAATGCCTAGTGCAAGAGGTACTGCCCGGCGAATATTCTGTTCACCATACTGTAAAAGATGCTCCAAGGACCGTATAGCCATGTCTAGCCCAAGTTCTTCAGCCATAGCAACAAGTGCTATGCCCAGTACTGCAGGTGCTTGATGGCTATCTCCCTTCTCTAAATGGTCTGCACACAAGCTTAGCAATGCTTGCACCTATAAGAACACACAATTAGTTTAGAAAACTATATTCCCACTTTTTCTCCATCTCCCTGCTCCTCTAAATGAAAGGTTCTACAGAAAAAAAGATCATTTGCCTTGCATCAACTGTCTAAGACCACTCAACAGTTGATGCTCTGAAAAATCCAGAAAAACTCAGTCCCTAGAGCTTAATTGTGTGTCAAGGATGTCCTCAGCTAGACCTCAACTGTCTCAGTTTTGTGATCATGTCTTCTTCTGCAGTTTGGTTCCACTTGCTCTCAGAGCTGTGAATCGACCATAGTTGGTTCTGGTTTTGCCTAATTTAGTATGATGAATATTCCAGCTTCCATTGGAATTATTACAGTCCTTTCTGCAATAGTGCATCTATTATGTTAACACCCTCTTTCAGACCAAAGTGAGGGGTGGATTTGCATTTGCGCATGGCACAAAAAGGACCTTGAATAAGGTGCATGCTTCTGAGTGTCATAAGATGGTTTGCCTCCCTGACAGTCATAAGTTTTTATCCCAGCAAGGCAGATACATAATAGTACCTTGAGTACATTGCCTGTGCCTGCATAGGCACATGAATCCAGTGTGACCTGGCAATATTTGGATATCTTTTCATGGAATGTCTTAGCCACCTCCATGGTTGCATCCACTGCATCCTGCAGTCCTTCTCATAACAGTTCATCAGCTCAAGCCTTCCATACTACATACCATGTTATTGACCTGCAATGGAGCTACTCTCAGTACACAACTGCGGATGATATAGATCATGCTACCATGAAGGGATAGTCACCCCAGGTTTTGATCATAAGCTCTTTAATTCTGTTAGTATGATATTACTAACTAAAAGCAACCACAAGGAAAACAGAGTGGCACACATACCTGCTTGCCAAGGTAGAGAAGACTAAGGCCAAGGCAAAGGAAGCGGGCCAGGGGCTCCCCAAGCTCTGCCTCACTACGGTTCATCAAGGCAAGAACAATTGATTGTGCCACATCTTCGTTACATGAGCCCACATAGACAAGACCAAGTGCCATGGCAGCAAAGCCTGCCACTTCAATCCCCACCTTGGAGTCTTGCACTATTGGTGTCAACAGATCCAGCACCTGAGACCAGACAACTCCTTCAAGTTCACCCAGAGAAATTCACAACAGAGTCTATGCAATGCCTGTGTAAACAATGATGTTAACTACATGAAACAAAGTAATTTTCATTGTCAGAATTCTGCATGCAGGATTCATGACAAACACCCAATAAGAGACTATGATATTTCAATGTTGACCCCTTCAACTTTGATTGCAGGAGACCTCTTGTGTGGTTGCCTCAACATTCACACGACCACTACTTCAAACACTTTCACCACATTCATCAAACTAATTAACTTCATACAATCTCAAACATTCCTCTGATACCCCACAAAGGACATAGACATAGATCCAACCTCCTCTTTCTGAGAGCCAGCATATGCTAACCCAAGACCCATGATTGCACCAATTCGAATTGTTGGGTCCTCCTTGTTGACAGATTCATACAACAGTGCATATGCCTGCATTCCAATAAAGTGACTCAGGATTTCAAGTGCACAAGAGACAGCATTGGGCACCCTCAATCAGTGTTGGCTTATCAAATGGGAACAAAGATAGAAATTGAACCTACAAGAAAAGCATATTAAAAAAGCAAACTAAGTGTAGTATGCTGTAGAATTCAGCAGGATAAGAGTAAGGGCACACCGGGTCACACTCGTTGTGGACGCCACAGTTCATAATGCCAACAGCTAAGAGGGCCCCGGCAACCACATGGTTGTCATTGCTATACAGATACTTGTCAACAAGTGCCAGACCACCATCAACATCCCATAACACAATAAGCCCCTGTGCACACACAAAGCCAGCGACCAATTTGATCAATCAGAAGTGCCAGACAACAAAATTTTGATGCAACCATTTTCCTGCAGCAACTACAAGTATGGCGAAAAAAATGAGAAGTACTAAAAACTGAAGGCTAAAAACCTCTCAGGCAACATTGTGCATTGTTCCTTGTAGAGTCACAGAAGATAGGGAATCAGAGACTTACCAAGCTAGCTGCAGCACTTGCCTTCCCATGCTCCTTGTTCTTGAAGAGCCAGCTGCCAGAGCTGCTGCCTGTTGATGACTCCATTGATGGCGCGGTCATCAACTTGTCCTGCAAGTGTGTTAGTGAACTGTTAAACAACACCAGCCTAGCAGAACTTAGGCATTATCTACCAGGATGTCCGCTAGTGGAAAAAATAACACACCAGAGAAGATTTTGCCAATATATCTATGAAACTGCAGAAAAAAATCCAGAATGACAATTTGAAGCTGCAAGTACAAACAGATTACCATAGTCACTGTTGTCAAGTTATGAACATGCTCAGCAGACCAAGGTCAAAAAGGGAGAAACACATAGAGACTTGAGAGAACATCTAAAAAACCTAGTTAACTGATACCAACAAGACCAAGGACACAGTGAAGTGATAGGACTGTTACTTGTCCAAAGCCTGCATTGACAAATGCATTGACAAAAGTGGCAGCCAGATTCTGCCTGGCAGAATCTACACTTGCACCCGCACTTGCCCGTCCATCTACAAGATGTGCCTGCACAACAACAATACCAAGAACATATAGCCATGGTCTGGATCCCTAATTAGCTTACAAGAGAAAGGAATGTTATCAATAGCCAACTTTTTCATGTGCTAAACAAGGGGCTGAATCAACTGACAGATAATGTGAGACCACCATTAAATTTGCACATACACTCATTGCAGTTGCAGATATCAGCAAACTAACTGATAAAAGACTTCTTGAGAATTCAATTGGGTGAGGATGGATCTGAGTACCTTGTAGATATCATCTGGTGTTTTGGGTTCCATGACATCAAGGTCACGAGCAAGTGTAAGGTAGCCCTCACTCAGCTTGCTGTTGCTAATCAGCTCCTGAAGAAGATCTCGTTGCTCGTCATTGTCTGCCAATTCCTCATCCAGCTCCAACAATACCCCCTGCACAAGTGCACACAATCCTATGGGTTCAATTTGTCATGTAACCTATTATTGCATATCACCAAATCCAACCATAAACTTGAGTGATAGCTTGTTGAACTCATAGAGATGGCCACTGCAACATCCTTGGGCAACATCCTTCTTTGATGAACCACACAACTTGCCATGTTGATGGCTGGAATATACCACAGAACAAGAGGGGTTGAGGGCATAAGTTTACCTGTCGGGCTAATATGTAGCACAGCTGCTGCTTCTCCAACAAATCTTTACATGCTGCAAATGTAGATTTCACATACTGCATCATAAGCACAATCATGTGAGCAATACAGCACTCAAGTTGGCACACAAATCTGCAAGCCGACCCTTCATCTAAAGTTCAGGGAAACCTCAAGCAACACCCATATGGTTAGATAGTGCACTGTATGCTATTGACCGAGGCTGTGTGCCGAACAACACCAGGCCTAGACCTTAATTTCAGCCCATCCACCAAGCAAACAGTAATAATCAAAGTGAGCAATAAGACCTTTGCTTGACATCAACATTAAATTTCCACCTCCAAGTGGTAGTCTTAGGACCCATTTCCAAAGCTCATTGCCAAGAAACAGCTGCCAAAGTTCTGAACAACAGACTCCAACAGAAAAAATTGTGAAGTGATACTAAAATGAAGATGGCCCCTGCTCTTTTAATACCTGAGTGTTGTCCATTCGCAATGCCACACGCAAGGCATCAGGATACTTCTCAAACTTGCAATACAGTTGGTAGGCAATGTCAAGCACCAATGTATCATCAGGTTCTGGGACATAACTGCACAAACAGCCACAGCTTATACATTTCTTAATCAACTGCCGCAATAGCAAATGCTGAACAAAACAATAATTCCACACTCTTGCAGACAAAAACATGGTTTATTCTGAAATACATGACACAGGGAAAACAAACTGGAGTTAAATTGTTCAATTGCAAAAGAAGACTGCCAACTATGTGGTAGGCAATAGACCTGGCAAAGCTGGTTAAGTAGGAGCAGGTACGCTTATAATTGCCCTTGTCAATGTGCTGTGTCAAAAGCTCCAGGTTTTCAACCTATAAGACAAAGTGCAACAAGAAAGTTGATCAAAAAGATCCAATGCTCAAACTCTTACTTAGAGCACACATTAAGCAGTTGCACAGTCGTAACAGGAGAAAAATCTAGCAAACACAGAAATGCTGAGAGTGTGTATGTGTGTGTGCATGTGGCGGCTGCAGCCAGCTTGACGAAGAACCACTTCCTGGTCTGCAAGGGCAAGCCTGAGTACTGTTGAATCCCTAAGCATCACTCTGAGACAATATCACCATACTGAAAGAAGACCAGAAATGAAAACACCAAGACAACCCTCCCCTGATATGGAGTCCATTCTTAAGGATAATAACAGTTTCTTCCTTCAAAAGACAGGATATTCTGACTAAATGAGGTATGCTTCCATACCTCCATAAGAAGATCCACTGCCTCTGGTTCTGCATTATGCTGCAATTTTTCAAACAATACACATTGTGAGAGAGACCAGAAAGTACCACCACTGTACTAACACTCCCAAACAAGACCATGGAGAAAAAAGACATAAATCCAATAAAGACAGCTCCAGAAATAGGTGATTACATAACAGCTTACTCTATCTTCTCACCACAAGCAACTGCGAGGTTCATACACAAAATTTGTCAAATGTGAAAGTGGACCCTGCATACCTTCACGTGAAATGGAACAATCTGCTTTACTAAATCCATAAGATCATCCACAGGTTGCTCATCAGTCTGCAGTGTTGGGACAAAAGAATTTAATCACTACAGCATGTACAGGAAGTGTAATGAGTTTGGAGAGAATACACAAAGCAACACAAAACCTTATAGCAGCCAAGTTATTTCTGCATACCAATAAGAAAAATCTAACAGTAAAATCCGAAGCCCTACTGATAAAAGAAGTACCTGACGTTGCTGAAACTCATTGCCTATCTCTCCAGCCAAGTTCCTGAGGAGAAGAGATTGAATTGCAAGTTATCAAGATGACCAAACTATTGTTCTGTTGAGCAACCTAACAAGCATCTCCTCACAGCCAGTAAGTCAGGACCTGGTACTATCAGAGATAAAGATAAAACATACAAGAAGTTCCCAGGGACTGCTGATCCAGATCATTGAAGATGTGAGTGAGATCATATCTGCAGAACACCTTCTTGAATAATAAAAAGGAAACCTTGAATAGGTTGCCGATCAAACAGAGAAAAGATATTAAGTCAAAGAGATCTCACCGAACATATTCATGGCCCCAAGAACCTATATCTCCAATTGACCCCTGCAATCTAAAGCGCAAGCTTTCCTGCAAAGGAAATAGCACATTAGCAGTAAGTACAGTTATAGCCACACTACTCTAAAGCAATGATTCCTTTATTCATCATAAATTGTAGCCAAGACATTAATGGACACACATGCTCTTTGTCAAAGTATTGAGGTGGAATAGTGAAACAATGTCTGCACTACTCAAATCTTGGCCTGAAGATAGAATAGGAGAAACTGTTTGAGCAGATGGCAAACAGGCAAAAAGAAAGGGCAATTAATAAGGACAACTTACTCTATCCCCATCTTCTGACATGGTGAGGGCAAGCACCGAGATGACATCTGCCAGGTATCTCTGTGAAGCACAGAAAATACTCATCAGCCCCACAAGAACTTCTCTGTCACAAAATTCCCAATGCATTGATTAATAAACATAGAAGCCAAGAGTCTCATCCATATTCGTTGAGTCAAGCCAGAGATCCCATCAGAGAAACAGGAAGAGTCATTTCAAAGGCAAACTACCTTCAGCTCTGAATCAACAAAATTCCCAATGCATTGATGAACAAACATAGAAGACAACAGTCTAATCCATATTATCGAGTCAAGCTAGAGATCCCATCAGAGAAACAGGAACAGTCATTTCCAAGGCAAACTACCTTCAGCTCTGAATCAACAAAATTCCCAATGCATTGATGAACAAACATAGAAGACAACAGTCTAATCCATATTATCGAGTCAAGCTAGAGATCCCATCAGAGAAACAGAAAGAGTAATTTCAGAGGCAAACTACCTTCAGCTCTGAATCAACCATCTTTTCATAATAACTCTTCAGTGTGCCATAATGTGGTCTAAGAAACTTCAATGGCTTAGGAACAGATGTCATTGAGCTTGTAGCTGTCCTGATTTCTTGCCTGAAAATTTTTCCCACATAGATATGAGTGCCCTAATCCAGAAATTACAGACACCTTTTATGTTCTCAGAACTACAAATTTGAGATTGTATCAGAAGATGATCCTCAAAAAAGAAGTCAACTACTTCGTCTTTCTCTCAGCATGAACTCTCAAATAGGTGTGTTGTAGAGTGCTGCATTGCATGGACTCAAAGAGCTGTAGGACACAGACCAAAAGTAAAGGGATGTTGAATTGCATACCTCATGGCTTCAAGTGCCATTTTTTGAATTGCAGGGTCTCCATCCTGCACTCTCTCCACATAGAGCTCAAGTTGTTGCTTAAGGGCAAGGTCCTCCTCTGACTGCAAGTTGGTCACACAGAACTTCAGTGACAAAAAGCATGAACTTAGAACTCAGGGTAGCACATGCAGCAAAAAACCTCAATTACCAATCACAAGAGTCTATGACGGACAGAATAATAAACAAAAAAGACATAGGGCATCATCAGACAATCTTAGTGAAAAGGGGGAAAACAATTCAGCAGCAAACGAAAACGTCTGGTCTCATGTGCTTGACGATGAGGTAACACCTTTGACTCACACAATAACCCTAAACCTAAATCTTCCTGGCAAACTGAAAACCTTCATCAATCAATCACTCTTGGAGAAATCCAACTCTAAAACCAGCAACACATCTCTACAGCAATTCTGAAACTCAAGTTCAAAATAGGGTGGCGGCCAATCTTATAGATACGCCATAAACAAAGTCTTTCCACTACAGATTAGGTCTTGACGCGATTCAGTAGCTGCAAAAAGATTGCGTGCTTACTATGACCAAAGAAGAACAACCCGCCTGAAAATTCAGTCCTGGATTTTTACAAGAACTAAACAAGAGAGTAACAGCAAGTGAAGAAGCACATCATCATCATCATCATCAACATACCAGATCCTCGTCTTTCTTTTCCTCCTTCTTCTTCTTGGCTTCCTTAGGAAGCAACTTGGATGGCGGAGGTTGGACATCTTGATCCATCGCGTGGCTGTCCTTGGAATTCTCCGGCGCCATAGCTGCTGTGTTGGTGCTGCTGGTTCAAACGATTGGCGGCAACAGGGATTTGCGAGAAGCAGGACCGACCGAGAAAACCCTTTTGTCTCTCCCTCCCTCGAGCGAAGCACAAGACGCCGAACACGCGACACCGTCCACAGCCAAAGAGCAGCTTGACTGCTGCAGACCTGCCGCTTGGGGAACACACTGAGAACTCTCTCGGGAACGTAGCATTGGTGGATCGCAGTGGTGTTTTTTTTTTTAAAGAATTATTTTATTGGCTATTTTTCAAATCGCCGTATTTTTTTAATAACAAGTTCTAGTAGGTATTTAAGAATATACTGCAATAAAAACACACCTATTTCTGTAGAATAGGGAAATTAATTAGTTTTGAAGATTTCATATCAGAAAGTTGAATACTCAAAAGATTATTTATTTATTTATTTATTTATTTAGTCTTGTGAAATTTTATTTTAAAAAAATTTCAACATGTTTACAAATAATATGATTTGTGTCGAAGCTGTTTTGGCGCCCCCTTGGCAAAACCCCAAAAACAAAATAAAATGCAGTGAGAATCGTACAAAGATTTTTTTGGGAAAAAGAAAATCTTATAAATTCGCCATATTTTGAGGGGAAAAAAACCGAGATCGCCCAAATTCGCCACTTTTTTTTTAATAAAAGGGTTGGAATTGCCGTTTTTAGACTAGAGACACTGCGTTTAGTACCTACCATTTCCCCCCCACCCCCTGAAATTAGGGTTACCAAAATCTGGAGTAGGTACTAATTTTGTACCTACCTGAAGTCACACAGTACCATGTGGGTGCAACTGTGTTGCAGAGTTTCTTCGTCTTCTTCTTCTTCTTCTTCTTCACCGTTGCTGTTGTGCTCTCGTTCGCGACTTTGCAAATGCAGCGACAATGGCGGCAGTCATGTCCGGAGGGAGTAGAGTTATCAATTCGCGTGAGCGATATCGAGCAGCGTTGGAGCGCTTGGGGGCGCTGGCGGAATTTGTCGAAGGATCGGAGTCTTCTGTAGCAGCAGCTGCTGAGATCAAAAACTTACCGTCGCAGAAGACAACGGAAGAAGTGAAGCCACTTCTTCCTCTTCTTCTTCCCAGTTTCCCACCCAATTTTCCAACCACCAAGCGTATCCCGGGAACGAGGTTCATTGTTGATGGATTCCGAGTAGCTGGTCCCTTTGCAGTGGCGTATTTCTTGTCACATTTCCATAGTGACCATTACACTGGAATCACTCCTCTGTGGAATAAGGGACTCATCTTCTGCTCGGAGATTACCGCTTCCTTGCTTCGTTTGTCGTTGAAAGTACCGGATTCGCTTGTGGTCTCGCTCGCCATGAATGAGAATTTCTGCATCGATGGTGTTGACGTGATTCTGGTGGATGCAAATCACTGCCCCGGTGCTGTACAGTTCCTGTTCCGAGTGCCTGTTGAAGAAGAAAACGACGACGACGACGACGCCCTCGCCCTGCTTGAGAAGAAGAAGGGCGGCAGGGGCTGCTCCTCTAAGGAATTTCGTCGTTATGTTCATACCGGTGACATGCGTTTCTCGCACTCCATGAAACAAGTATCATCTCCTCTGTGTGAATTCGTGGGAGCCGATGCCGTCTTTCTGGACACCACCTACTGTAACCCTAAATTCGTCTTTCCCAGCCAAAGCGAGTCTGTGCAGTATGTGGCAGAGACTATCCATAGATTGATGATGGAAGGAGGAGGTGATGGTGAAAGGATGGACTCTGAGGTGAAAGCGATCAATGGAAATGAAGCAGATAACAAGAACACGAGGGCATCTGAGACTACCCTTCATGCCTTGGAGCATGGTAGTAGAGAAGTTGACAGAGATTTGAGCAATGATGGAGAAGAAGAGCAGGAAAGGCCTGAAGAGGTTGATTGCTTTGATGAAAGTGCTCCTGCCAGTGAAGATTCCTACAGAAGAGAGATTTCTCAAATGGTGTCTGTTGACAGATCTACCACCCTTTTTCTGATATCAACCTATGTGATTGGAAAGGAGAAAATTCTTACAGCAGTTGCAAAGCAGTGCAATTGTTTGTTGTATGTCAATGAGAGAAAGCTCTCAATTCTCAAGTGTTTGAATCTGGAGAATATCGGGGTTTTCACAACAGATCCATCAGCAACGAATGTTCATGTTGTGGGATGGAATTTTCTGGGGGAGACTTGGCCCTATTTTCGACCAAATTTCGGCAATATGGAAAACCTCCTGACAGATTCCGGGTTCAGTCGAGTGGTTGGCTTTGTCCCAACTGGTTGGACTTATGAAATAAAAAAGAAGGTGTTTTCTGTGAAGAGGAAAGGTGCCTGTGAGATTCACTTAGTGCCCTACAGTGAGCATTCAAATTATGATGAACTTAGAGAATTTATTGCCTTTCTTAGGCCTAAAGAGATCATTCCCACTGTTGGGCTTGAAGGGAAGGGGATGGAGGGCAAAGCAGTGGCTGCAATGCGAATGCACTTTCGAAACCTAGTAGATGAAACAGCTAGCAAGAAAAGGTTTTTGAGAGGATTCAGTCAGAAGGCAGTTATCAAAGAAAGCAACAATGTGAAGAGAGAGCAAGCTGATCTGGAAGCCTGCTCTCTTGGTGTTGGAAATTCTGCAAGCAAGGCCGTTGGAGCAGGTGGAACAAAAGTAAATTCTGCAAATAAAGTTCAGAACAGCCCAGAGAATGGTAAGTTAACTTTTACCTCTAAAGTAGGAAGAGATGGACATGAATACTTACTTTCATTTGGTCTTTTTTTGTTTGTTGATTGAGCTTTCATAAATCTTTCTTTCTTTGGCAAGTGAGAGAGGCATAAGTCTCTTTATAATTCTTGGCTTTTGGTCTTTCACCTTCTGATCTAGGTGCAGAGACAAGCTATCAGCTGCCACCTAAGGCAGCATTTGGAAGAGGAGCAAGAAAACGTCGCCGGGACAATGAAGAACTCAATGCAGGGACTGGAGGAGAAAGGACTCAAAATGACCTGGTGATTCAAAGAGGTTAGATTATGATTATTTGGTAAATGTAAAGCCCTGGCTGTTTTGTCTCTCACATAGTAAGTGAGTGCTGGGATAGTGTCAGAGAGTGTAGGGTTTAGGGTTTATTAAATAACTGAAATGCTGCTAGCTATCATTGTGTTTTTAGATTCCTTGTAACCTCTGCAGTGCCTGCTCCTTGTTCTGGATCTGTGTATATGATTATCCTTCTGGAATGTGCTAAACAGGTTCAGGCACAATTCCTGAACAGAAGACTCAAGAAAGAGGCAAATGTACTGTGTCTGCCATGGCTATTGATAGTCAAATTGGGGTTGGATTGCGAACTCCAGAGACAAGTTTGATGGATTTGGGAGTACCATCTAGCAGGGTGTCTCACGTAGAAAAGAAGGACCAGCTGAAGTTGATCCTTCCGATTTGCCTTAGTGATGCTCAGATTGATATGCTGCTAGAGCAAGCCAAAGGGGATGTGAATGTGGCAGTCTCTCTGTATTATGAACAAGAATCTGTCCAAGATGCTGGACTTACTGGCCAAGCAACGGAAACTGGAGTATCTTTAGGAATTTCTTTGAGTTTTAGGGAAGATAATAGAAGTGTAGCTGTAGCAGAGAGCCAGAGTATTGAGTCTTTTGAGAGAAACCAGGTATGGTTAACACCATTAGCAAGCCCTAAAGATAGCCAAAATGGAAAGAAGGTGGGAACAAAAAAATTATCCAAGGTTTCAAATTCTAACACTAAATCCCACTCTCGTTCCTCTACTAGAACTGGAACAACTAAGTCAAAAGCACCAGTGGCTCTTCCACCTCAAAGGAGAAAGCAAGGGTTGCAGCCAACAATCCTGAACTTTTTTGAGAAAGTAGCCCCAAAGTTTACTCCAAGCATGAATGATTTAGGTCTTGACAATCAGGTTAGCAGCACCCAAATCGAAGAGATTCAGTCAGTCAGCTTGACTGGAGGCAAGGACAGCCCCCAGGCAGTGCAGAGGCCAAATATCTCGACAGAAGTTGATCCAAGTAGACGAGATGGTGACGTAGTTGATGTTGTGACCTCTCCAGTTGAGGAAATTGTTGGCAAGTCTTTGCCAAGCACTGAGAAAGACTTGGGCGAGTGTAATGACAAAGTGGACCAGCTCCTGTCAGTCCTGGCTGGGAACATAACCAAAGAAGCTGCTCAAGTATTTCTTCAAAATGCAAGTGGAGATGTAGGCATGGCCTTAGATTTATACTACAGGGAAAATCTGGGCTCTGAAAGAGGACAATCTCCACCATGTGTTCCTATTATTTCTGAAAGCACTTGGGATATTGATGCAACCAGTGAAGATGATCAACAGAGAGTGGCATCGTCATCAGAAGTAGAGGGTGGCAAAGACAGGCTAGCTACTGTAGACATGGGAGCAGGCTTAGCAAGTGCTTGTGGCAATTCAGCTGAGATCATGTGTTCAATGTCCAAGGTGCAATCACATGTTCACCCAACAAGTGATCCAGCCTCAGAGCAGAAGCCAGGTGGCTCTATTGCTTTGCCAGTAGGCAAATACAATCCAATAGCACATGGTTTGTAATCATTTCGAGCCTTGTATACTATTGTCAATTGGTCCATCTCTCCTTGGCATGTCACAAATTAGCTGACCATTCTTCTCCTGTGATTATATGGATATCCTTGGAAAAGAGGGTGGAGCACATAACCCTCAGAATGTAGGAACAAGTTGACTCAGTGGATCTATCAGCCAAGAAATCGTGTCAATAGTCAAGGTTATGTTGGTGGAACTTTTGAACATCTGGGGAGGACGCAAATGTAAAATCAGATTTTGTTAGAATAAGAAATGCAGAGCAGGAGCATCTTATATTTTTGATCGATCCTTATCTTGCAGCCTGCTGGAGGATGGGGGAGCCTGCTCCTTATCTCCACCTGGCACGTACCTTTGATTTGGTGGAGCAGGAAAGTGGGCGCCTGAGGACTGTTGATATGCTTTGCAACATGTTCCGGAGGTGTGCTTCTATCCTGTCTTATCACATTCTGGGATTGCAGATTTCCATGTCAATGTCCAGAGATTGGGTTACATATCTTTGTGACCAGTTGTGCATTTCTTGATGTACACTTTGTGCATCTGATCAGATTTAGCAAATGTTTCAGGTGGTTTGAATCATGTAGAATGAAGTGTATTCAAGTTTTCTCCATCACTTTTATGACTCTTTACACTTTTACATGCAAATGCTTGGTTACCTGCTCTACTGACTTTGTGTACATTTTTTGCTTGTACAGTTTATTGGCTTTATCACCAGAGGATGTACTCCCTGCCATCTATCTTGCAACCAATGGTATTGCTCCTGGTTTTGAGAACACTGTAAGCCTCTCTTGGCACATTTGCTGATGGAGTTTTCTTCCTGGCACAGTAGTTTTCCGTGAACCTTGTGTCAGTGGTTGATTTGAGAAAGAATTGTCTTTAGACTGCTCTGTAGGGTGCTTAACTTGTTGTGGTAGCTTTACCTTTGCTTTGAATTGTCTGAAGGATCTCAATATTGGAGGCAGCACAGTAGCGGCTGCAATTAGTGACGCAACTGGAACCCAAAGAGCAAAGCTGAGAGAGATGTATAACATCATGGGGGACCTTGGTAGGTTGCAAATTTACTTTTTCTTCATCAAGAAGAAAACAGGTTCAGATGATATTCATGTCAGGAGGAGATATGTACCTTTGTCTTCTTTGTGTTTTCTTTGTATATCCACTTGCTATAGATTTCAGGATTCATCTTATTTTTCTACACCCAGTTGAAAATTTGTCCCCAAACAGAGAGAAGTGAATAGGTCATTTTGTGGATTGTAGAATATTCTTCACATGCAATTCAATGGTAGGATGTTACTAGGTGATGTTGCACAGTCATGCCGGCAGAACCAGTCCATGTTGAGGCCACCACCAGCTCTCCGCATCCGTCAAGTTTTTTCCACCCTGCATCAAATAAGGTACACAAGACCTTCTCATGGTGTCAGTTCCATGTGGAGTAATCTGGTATCTTGTCAGTGTGTTTGGTAACTGAGGAGCAAGTATATCCTTTTGAAAGACCTTCTAGGATTTATCATTGGTGTCATTGCCTGTGCTGTGGCCAAAGGTGTGTGGGAATAGCAATGTAGAATATTATTGGCTAAAGTTTAGTCTGAAGGAGTGGTATGCAGCTGCCTATGTTAAGTGTGCAGAAAATTTAGTTAGAGAAGATGTGAAAGCAAATTGCAGACTTTTTCAGTAACTGTTCAGTGTGCAGCAAAGAGACAGGAAGTGGAAGTGGAGCTCGCAAAAAGGCTCTAGTACTTGGACTTATTCGAGCTTGTAGGGAGAAGGAGACCAAGTACATTGTACGCACATTGGTAAGATTCTTATGTATCTAAGTAGTAGATATATGCAGTATTATGCTGCAAGCCCTGGATTGCTGATTTACTTAGCTTTCTCTTATGGGTTTGTCTCATTTACTTATACTGTTCCATGGACTGGTCAGGGATGAGATTTTAACTCAATGTACCTTTTCTCTTTACATGACTTCATGTGAATGCACTTGCAGATTACTATAGTTCATGTTCTCCCTGTTCTTGCTCAAAGATTTGTATTGTTATCTGAAATGTTTTCCAAAGACCCCAAGCCACAAATTAGGGGCCAAGGGTACCCAGGGTCTCTAAGCTTCTGAAACTTTCCAGGTGCAAAACATGAGGATAGGTGCAACAATGGGAACGATGCTGCCTGCTTTGGCTCAGGCTGTTGTCTTTCATCGCAGTCTTCCCTCAGATCTTCCTGCAGACAAGGCCCAGGCCAGTTTGAAGGCAAAGCTTCAGGTTAGCTTCTTGCTTTAGTAAAAATTCACCAATGCTGTCACTTGTCACAAGGCTTTTGGTTGTAAGATTTTTGTGTCTCCTCTCATTGGTAGAATGGGATTTTGGAGTCAGACTACAAATATTGTTTAGCTGTGGGTCTCCCAGAGATGTGAAGAGTTGATAGTGTTGAAAAGATAGCCCTATGGTCAGTACACCAACTGATTTTCGTGAGTTCCTGGGTTCTGATTCTCTTGGTCTGCATGGGAGGTGTCACCCTATGTACTTGACAAAGAGTGATTTAGAAAGGCATACCCATTAACTATCCCTCCTTTGGTAGTTGAGCTTGACTTCATCTTATTGTGAAATTATAGTTGGCCATATGTGATGTTTATGTTCTGAGCATTACTCTGGTGATTACACAGGAAGCAGCATCAGCAGTTGTAGAGGCATACAATTTTCTTCCAAATCTGGTCTGTGATCTGATGCATGATACAACCTATATCTTTCTGTTACAAAGCTTTATTGAACTCTGGATTTGTGGAGAGATTAGCACCAATTTTGCACAGTAACATGAAGTTCATCTTTGGCCCTTGCATATGCAGGACTTGCTGGTTCCCATGTTAATTAGTGAAGGAACCGAGTCATTGGCTTCAAGTGTGAGAGTGTCTTTGGGGACTCCCATCAAGCCAATGCTTGCAAAGCACGTGCCTCTATCTCATCACCTGTTATCTGTGTGTATCTTGTATCTGTCATTGCCATGTTGTACTTCTCCTTTCAGGGGCCTTACTTACTAACTAATGACTGGACCACATGGCAGGATCACTAATGGCATCTCAGAGGTGGTAAAACGATTTCAGGGGAAAGCCTTCAGCTGTGAATACAAGTAATTTGTCACACTCACTTGAACTCCCTCGCCAGTTTTAACATAACAACAGTTGAGAGTCACCAAGCTTGTCACCCAATGGAAGAGGCAACTCAATATCACCAATGTCTGTGTGCTTGATCGTTGCTTGACTTTGAGATATCTGACATGAGAAAACTGGCCCGTGATTTTTTTAAATCTTTGATTTGTGAAACCTTACATTATCTTAATTTCTTTCTGGGAGGTCTTGTGCCATTTGACTCTGACTTCCTTCTTGGAATATGGGCCAAGCAGAGCTTGAGTTTTCTTTTTGCTTATTGATTGTATGGAGCCATTTGTTCTGTACTAAACTACATATGATTGTATGGTTTTACTGTTCCAAGCCTTGCCCTCACAAGAAGGCTGCACCGTGAATGAGGATACTACTGACTTTTTTTATTGGCCATGTCTCTTGAGTGCTTGCCAACATCATCACTGAGTCTTCCTGCTGCTTCCAGAAAAGTGATAGAAGCTCTCAATGCAGATAAACTTGTATGATGGTTTGCCCAAAATTTTGGGCTGATTATTATATACTTATCTACACTACTGTTAGGAACTGATGAAGTCAGTGGGTAGTCATGGCAGCTTGTCACTGCTATTCACAATGAAGGTGATGGTCTAACACTTTGTAAGTGACTCTCATAAGGTTACAACTGTACTCATTGTTGTGTTATCCACAAAGCATTGTTGTGGACATTTCTCTGCAATCTCATGTATAACAATGATTGTATGACCCCTTATTTGCAGGTATGATGGGCAGCGAGCACAGATTCACCTGCAGCCTGATGGATCAGTTCGAATCTTTTCCCGTAATGGTGATGACTCCACCTCGCGTTTCCCAGATGTTGCAGATATTGTTCGAGCAGCTATGCAGCCCCAAACAAGTTCTTTCATCATTGATGCTGAGGTGACAATGGACACCTTGCTTTCTCTTTCTGATGACTTCTGATTTTGATTGGGCCATTGGCTTTCTGAGCTGTTGTCCATTGTCTGGCTTTCTGTCTCTCCACAAGTCCATGTCATAGTTGGGTGAGTGGCTTTTGAGGTGCAGGTGGTAGCTGTCAACAGGGAGAATGGGAACAAGCTAATGGCTTTCCAACATTTGAGCACTCGAGAAAGGGGTACTCGGGATGGAGGCATCATCAATGTCCAAAATATCAAGGTGAGGCTGGTTATATTGTTTTGGTGTACTCTATTTTCACAAATGATTCTTGTAGGTTCTGTTTCTGTAACACTTCGATGCTTAAAGGTATATAGAGATATACTGTCGCATATTTAGTCAGCAATCATTCTCCTGCCACTCTTGTCTCTTCCTCCCATCCTTGTGACTGAAGCTGAGTATGGCTGTGGACAGGTCTCTGTTTGTGTTTTCTTGTTTGACCTCATGTTTGCGAATGGTGAATTGTAAGTACCTTCCTGGACAAATTTTCATAAACTTATCTACACCCACTGTGCAAAGCTGATGAAGTCAGTGGGTAGTCATGGCAGTGCTATTTATAATGAAGGTGATTGTCTGACACTTTGTGAGCGACTCTTGTAAGGTTATGACTGCAGTCATTGTCATGTTATGTTTAAATTATTGTTTTGGAGACTTCTCTGCAATTTCATAGACAGATATTGTAAATAACTTTGTCTTGTTCTTGTCTTGAGATTCTGACAATCTTGTGAATGGCCTCAGTTTTCTAGTATCATGAGTAGGAGTCTAATCCCATTCATGTACTCTTTGGTTTTCTGTGATGTAGGCTTGTAAAGAATCCTCTGCGAAAAAGACGGAAATGTAAGGAACTCAGGAAAATGCACGTAACTTGTGTCATGTTACATAGTTTCAAGTCATATTGTAGTTCAACTGCCCTGTTGTAGTCACCTTGATTGAAACTTTCACAATCTGGTTTGGTATAATTTTTCTCAACAAGTGCCAAGACAGTTGTAGTTTGGTTTATTGACCCACCCTCACTGTGTCTGCTGCATTGCAGGCATGCAGGAACTGTTTCCCAATGTGAGGTCTGGATATTTTTGTTATGCCAGTGAGATCACAGTGAGTTCATCCCTCTCAACAGCAAAAGAGTCCTTAAGCATCTGATAAGAAGTACTTTCAGCATCCAGTTTCCTTGTTGTTTCTGACTGAGTTCTTCCAATTTCTCAGTCACAAGTCGCAAATCTATATGTGCATTACCTCTGTTGTAACTGCCTCTCTTGGTATTGATGAAGGTGGAAGCAGCTGACGCTCAGCCAGACTCTGAAACAACTTTGCAGAGGTTGACTTCATTTTTTGAGGAGGCATTGGCTTCCTCTTGTGAAGGGCTCATGGGAAAGTCTCTTGATGATGATGCCACTTACATGGCTTCCAAGAGATCAGATTCCTGGCTGAAGGTACAGTCCTATGTGGCCCATATCAGTTGAGGATCTCATGTGATGTTGGGAACAGCTATTTGCTTGCTATTTCTACTTTCATGTGTTGCACTTCATTGAGCTAATTTCCTTCACTTACTAACCAGCAAACTGTCATCACTGGGTTATTACAGGTAAAGAGAGACTACGTGGAAGGATTACATGATACTTTGGATCTAGTGCCCATAGGAGCATGGCATGGCAATGGCCGCAAAGCTGGCTGGCAAGTGACTCTACTACTGTAGAGAATCCTGATATAGTAGCAGGTTGCAAAGTTTCATGATATGAAAATATGGTATACAAATTGTTCGTAACAAATAGAGGTTGAACCAAGCTTTTGCAGGTTTGGTTTTAAGACTGACAAAAGTGGTGGCCTGACAGTATGAAAGTCTCCTGCTGGAGTGGTTGCAGGTACAGCCCATACTTGTTGGCATGCTACGACCCTGACCGTGAGGAGTATCAGAGTGTCTGTCGTGTTATGTCAGGTTTCTCTGATGCTTTTTATAAAGAGGTGGATCATCTCACTGTGAAATACTGAGGGCAACAGTATCTATCCACTGTTTTCATGAACTGCAGTTGTGGCCAAACTGACTGTTTCAGGAAGGGAATGATTGCTGTTTTGACATTCCTTGTGATTATCAACTTAAACAAGAGGTTGCATCTAATTCAAGGGTTTTTCTTTGGATGACAGACTAAATTATTTTTTTCTGAGGGACATTTGCTACCAAGGAAGCCAGTTTACTATCAAACAGGGGAGGAATGTGATGTGTGGTTTTCTGCCAAAGTGGTTTGGGAGATTGCTGGTGCTGGTAAGGTCCTCATAGTGTCTCCTATCCCTTGTCATTGAGATCAAACTGTTACTCATTCTTGGACCAGATCCACAAAAGTTTAATTGGGGTTTCTGCTATTTCCCTTTCAACTGTATGCAGATCTTACAATATCACCTGTGCATCAGGCAGGAATTGGTCTTGTTCATCCAACTCGTGGGATCTCCATGCGTTTCCCTCGATTCATTTCAGTGAGAATGGACAAGAACCCTGAGACTGCAAGCTCACCTTCAGATATTGCTGACCTCTTCAATCGCCAGACTCGCAAGTTAGACATTGAAAATCCAAGCACTCTTGGCAAACAGGAAGGTGATTCTGATTAAGTAGATGTAACTGAGTTTCAATGAGCATGCAACAGTTGCTACAGCACTGGGATTTTGAGATGGGATGTTAAAAGCCTTTTCAATTGTCATCACCTTGACTTTGCTGATCATAAACTGCGATGTACCATACCAAGAGATAGTGAGACGACTGACTTTGTGTTTTCAACCTAGAGGTTTCTCTGTGACTCCCCAAAACAGGCACTATGATCCGAACGGTAAACTACAACCACATGACGTGACATGGGGTTTACCCAGTTTTGTACTTATAGACCCAGGAGCACCATCTTACTTCAGGTGGGTGTGCCATCACATGTTTTTGAGGGAGATGAAGTCACTTCTGGCTGTAAATATGAAAGGCAGTCTGATGTAAATTCCCTCTCCAGGATCCCAGATTTTTTGTTTTCCAAGTCATGCTTTGCCCATTGCATTGCAGACTGTGATGTTATTGATAATCACCTCCTCTCCTATCTTCACATTGAGCTTTTTCACTTTTGAAGTTTCTTCCTTTCTGGACTTTACCTGTGGCTTCTATCCGTGCAACATTGGTTCTCCAATTCTGGAGTTGCACAAGCTGGACTATCAGCACTGTTCTTTAACTTAAGAAGTCTGATTTCTTTGTGTCTCTCTCAAAACCAGCTACATTTTATCTATAAATTGCAGCATTCGCAATTGGACCTCACTTGTTAACAAATGGTGTCTGTTTGATTGTTGAACTTTGAAAACAAATTTACCATCAAGAATAACATTTGTCTCGTCTCTTGATCTTATCACTTGGCTGACACAATGCTGCAAAAAAACAGAGTCAGGACATGCAGAAGCATCAAAATAGATTTTAACAATGTAGAAAATCAAAGAAAAAATAGATTAGAACAGGAGAAAACCAAAAGCAATCTGGAAGGCAAACTTAGTTAATTGGTGGAGGTCATCATTCTCCTTAACCACCAACAAGGCAATTAATCCTTTTTTTGGGGTCTTCTTCCCGCAAATCTTCAAATAGCTTCATTGTGTCCAATTTCTTATGATGTCATCAAGCATCGAAAGCATTTTTGATCTGTGATGTTGAAGGCTTACTCCTCCAACAATTGTCAATTCTTACATTCTTAATGTCATGACTTTAGCTTGGGGATTGTGACCAAAGGTTTGAGGCAAAACAAGGCAAGCTAAACTAAGTAAGCCCAAAGCATGGCATGAACCAAGGGAACTAAAACTCACTATGAAAGTCAAAAGGAAAAGACTCCCAAGATCTTAAGTTGCATTCCCACTCTTTGACTGCCAACAAATCCCAATTTTTCAAGATGAAAATCATAACTATAGGATGTCACAAATGATATTTGAACTTTTCACCTCCATGACCACAAGATAAATCCTTAATCATTCAACCACAACATCATTTGATGATAAATAATGTGATTGCATAAATATAAACACATGTATGTTTTAAAATTTTCACATTAAAATATTTTTATGTAATTATTTTAATTCATGATAAAGTCGACTTCACATGTCTTTCATTTCATTGTTTAATTTTATTCATTTTTTAGTTCGATACTTAGATTGAATATTATAATGCCTTTAATAATGCAATGTATAGATATTATATCATTTTTAATTCTTATTTTTAAATTTAAATGTAAACTTAAAAACACATCTGATTATTCAAATTTCATCATTTATTTAATTTTATAAAATTTATTGGATTTTTTCAATAAAATAAAATAAAATTTTAATTTAGGACATAAATTCAATTACAATATGTTTTGTTATATTCATTACATGTGAAAATATATAATCAATTTCACATTATTTAATTTCATGATTATTAATGTTGCATTAGTATCTACTATCAACTTTTGAACGTACCTAGACTAGTCTTGGTTTTAGGTCTTTTTTTAATACCTAGAGGTTAACAAATATAACAAAATTACACCTGACATTATTTCATCTCCCAATACCAAGCTAGTTATGATATAAGGCTAGAATTATTGCCTTAAGGACAGACCCAACTTGCACGTTTTTCAATATTGGTACTCATATTATATGCTAGGCGAACACAAGCAATTACATTTCATTTTGTAATGCTTTTATTTTAAATGTAAAGACATGACATTGATTTAAAATGTTCCTTTCAAAAGTTCCAATGTACTGTCTATAATGAACAATAGTCTAATGTTGTGATTTCATAATGAAATTAATTTCAAATCATGAAGTACATGATTATTGAATAGATTAAAGAATTTTGATGGTATTTATTTTTGTCATATATTTTATGTTGACAGGTTGATGTTCACATCACAATAAAAGCTCATCAAAGCTCTTCAAGTTTAGATGTTGAAAATGAGCTCACATTTTCCATTTGGAAATATGAAGCTCAAGTTATGATTTTTTAAAAGTGTTCAGAATCAAACTAGCAATTTAAATCTCAATTATTTTTATTTTTTTAAAGAATCAAATGACCTTCAAATAAAGCATGTGATAAGACATTAAAATGCTTTTTCGAGGGCTCCAACTTTCAAAAGTTTTTGAAACTCCTCAATCAAAGTTCACATTCAAAAGTCGAGAACCCTAGAACCACTTGACTTCAACTTGTGTTTACAAACTTGCAGAAATATCAACTTGTTGAAATTTTAATAATCAACACATTCTCAAAAGTCCAGCTTTCTGCTTATTGCTTCTGCTCAGTTGTCTACTCAGTTGCACAGGCAGGAATATCTACATGTGTTTTATATATATATATATATATATATATATCTATTTATGAAGGAAGGTAGTTTGTTTTGTTTTGTTTTGTAAATATGAGATTCACCAAACCAGGATGCTTCAGATCATGTTCTTGGAATCTTTGGAAAGCTCTCAACGAGGGGTGCATGGGCTTGGGCTTGGTTCCATGACAATTGGACTCGACGTGCAAAAGTTCTTTAATATTGAATGATTTCCTCACTGAAAATTAAATTAAATCATAGCTGAAAACTTCAGAGGTATTGGAATGTGCTTTTGGTGATGTTGACAAGATGTTGATGAGCAGGATTTAATGGAATTTATTTGGTAAAATTTGGATCCAGAATGTGGGAGATATTGATTTCCAATTGATTTCTGCCACTGAAAACTCAAATAAATTCCAAAAAACCAGGTTTCAGAAGGAAAAATCAGTTGAGGACGTGGTAACACTTGGGCCAACAGCGCAGGCCACACTAGTATACAAGGATATAAAACTCTCATGAATATTTACATTAACACAGATGTGAATACCTATGTACACATATATGTATCTCACATCCAGGATAACATGCAAGAGCAAGAAGCGCTTCTCCCACAACAGAGGCTGAGGAATATACAGGACCTTTTCATGCAGGCAAGTCTCTTCCACACCAGCCAAGAAAGGTCACCCATTAAATGGATAAATGAATGCCCAAAACAGTACAGTTATAGACATGCACGGAAGATGTACCAACAACATTTTGAAATGTGTGCAGAATGAAGGGGATAGATTTTATGAAAGTGTAAAAAGCATACCTGGCTGTACAAACTATCATGCTGCTAAATGTGTTCCAACTCATTAGTTCTCAACTCCTGACTGCACATGCACAAAAACACTGGGATGCATATGGGGATAGCATCAGAACATCAAGAAAATATATTCAAGGCACACGTGCCAACTTTAAGGTCCAAAATACCTCTTCTTAGGAATTTAACCCACAACGCACACATGTCCAAAACTAAAGTGGCCAACTGGATTACCTTAGCCATAGATGCCAGGGTGAACAGCCTGTAGAGAATCAAAGCTAGCAACTAACTCCATAAGAGCAAGGGTGATGCTGCCCTCCCACTATGCTGTGGACCTAGGTGCCCTCTTTCAGAAACATTATCCTCCACCTAAACAATACCAAACATTGGCTGAACCCTCAAATCCAAGTCCTGTACAGAAGCTGGAAATGGAATTCTGCGAAGAGGAAATGGAAATGGGAGTAGGAAAATGGCACCTTCAGAGATGCTAAAAAAAGGGGGGATCTTAGACAATTTCAGTACTTGGAAATGTCAAATTGCTTCCCATGCAGGCAAGATGCTACATGTGGAATTGCCTATGCAGGGAAGATTTCAGGTTCCATTTGATCTGCCAGAATGACAGATAAAGCCATGGCAGATAGACAGATAAATGATGAGGATGACAACAATGATGATTGCCAGAACAATTAGTTTCACTTTGAAGTTTTGGAACCACATCTTGCGGCGCAGTTGCTTCCCTTGTCGCTGGAAGTTATCAGCCTGCAATCCAAACATATCATCCTTCTCAACCCAGCGAAGATATAACCGTATTTGAAAACTACTTGTAATGAATTAGATCAAAACAACACAGGTTGGTCCTTAAGGTCCAGAATGCAAGGTTGAGAATTAGATGGTGAAAAGCAGTCTATCCATGACATAGAGACACAATAGAGACCTGAGATCGGAGATTTTCTGTCTTATCAACCAGAAGTTCAATCTTCTCCCCACGGTCAAGAACCTGTAAAAAGATGACAAAGTGCAAGTAATTAACATCATCTCCATCCAAGCTGATGGTTTGATCAAGAGATGCAATCAAGAGATGTTAAACTTATGCTTGAAATTTTGTATGATTCATACAGTACTACAACATCACTAGCGAAGGAATGAAAATGGAATGTACCTTCTCAATGTTGTCCATCATGATTCCTTTCACCTCAGCCACTTGGGATTTGATCTTGGAGATCTTGTTCATCTCCTCAGGGTGCTCCACACAGTACTGCATGTGCTCTTTCAGCTGTAATCTGAATCAAATCCAAAATAGACAGGTTAGAATGACCAAAAAACTCTGGTAGTGAGGATGACAAATAAGCTTAAACATGACAGACTCAGTAAAGGATTGCAGAAGCTAGTCGCAGACACAAACCCATTGCCAGTCAGTCACCATCTGTCTGGATACTTACCCAAATTCCTTGCCTACAGCAGGTGTGACAGCTCCATTCCCAGAAAGGTAACGACGCTTGAAGTCTTCCTTAACACGATCCAGGAATGCAAATGGAATTTGCCTACCAAACTCTTCATCAGCAACAACAAGATATGCTGCAGGCCATTTCCAACACACAAATCTATCAACATACTCCCATAACAGACCAATGGATGCATTCACCAGATCAGGCACATTTATTCTTGTGCAGTCTGAATTTCAATTGCCGTGCTTAATGAAATCACAACAAACAAGATACCAGAATATAGAAATGTTGATACTCCACACCAAAGCAAGGCATCTCTTCCACACTTTCAGCTAATCTTTGAGACATAGTCACTTGTTTCCACAAAAAAACATCGCTAGAAAGGAAAAACAGGCAAATTAATGGAACTTTGATCAAACATATAAGCATGTCTTCCATAAGCTCAAATTGATTGGCATGTGTGAGGAAAATGATGATGATCTAGGTCATCTTGAAAGTGAGGCAAAATTCACTGCCAAATATAAAAACTTGACCTCGCTTTGAAAGGAAAACTCCCATACTAAGACCACAATACCAGATCATGCTAGGAAAACCATGTGCAATGGCACATATCATGTTCTTAGAGCATCTCCAGTGGTGCAGTATGTGACCCTGAAAAAATATTTCTCACATCCAAGTTTTTGTTACTTACTTTTTTCCAACCCCACTCATAAAACTAAAACTGGGACTACAAATAGGTGGGAGACTACTAATGGCAACCCACCTGGAGCAATAAAACTATCTAGCCAATCAGAAACAGGGAGCAGTCAATAAATATGATTTGACTGTGTTTATTAAACTGTTCCAGGGCTCTGAAAGCTGCACATTTTTTAAGGGTCACAGAAGCCTTCCAGTGAATCCCCTGGATTTAACTGCTGTACATTATCCAAGATTTCCAGTGCAGGGTCACATACTGAGCACCAATGGAGATGCCCCTAGTTTATCCTCATGGGGAAGTATTCCCTGGACACCCAAGACAAGGTTCTACACTATTACTTGCCTGAAATTATTTACGAAATAGACACGTCATATCAAGCAGTCAACATGGACAGGAGGGCTGAATTCTTGTTCTTTCCCAAGGCCAGCATTACACAAGAGATCTAAGCAACTCACTTGTTTAAGTTCAGATCAGACACTAAATCTACAACTATTCCATCCAAGGAAGAAACTGCTGATATCCAGCCCTGCCAAGACACCAACCTTAACCCTGAATGTGAAGAACACTACTTTGCCATGACATTATCTTGCTCCAAGCAATCCCAGAGCTTTGCCCGCAAGACAACAGTCAGATCTCTGTGTCTGAATCACGAATGCACGCACAATTAAATGTAGACTTCAGGATCTGCTGAGGGAACATCTAATGTGACATCATGAAGTGACTAAGACTCACTTTTGGACTGCAGGAACATACTAAGCAAGTGAGTGGTAATGTCGCTGTTTAGGAGATTTCGTTTATGCATTCTGCTGCCACGACCAAGGAATGTGTAGAGCCCCAGAACGAAGGAGATCTCGGAGCAGATGATCCTCAATTTCGGAAGGGGCAGAGAAAACATGAGAAGGGAAAAGAAACACGATAGTAATGTTCATTTTCCTCTGAAGTCTAATGTCAGGGCGTATGACTTGAGGAACTACAACGATACATTCAGCATTCGCAGAGTGGTCTTGCCAGAACCGCCGAAGGACCAGGAGGATCGAGTGGGTGAGAGAGAGAGAGAGAGAGAGAGAGAGAGAGAAACGTACTGTAGCCATCATCAACGAGGTAGTTGAACGTGTGGTGATCACAGGTGTAAGTGAACTTGTTGTTGTTGGCGGGCAGCTTCTGCAGGCACTGCACAGCTATCGTACTGAAGTTCCCGTTGAAAGCTGTGTACTCTGCGAGTACATTTGTGCCGCTTGCCACGAAGCTGTAAATGAGAGATTGTCCCCCCATCGGACTCCCCTGCGCAGAAAGATCTAATGACTACAAAGGATCTTGAAGACGAGAGAAAATGGAGCCCTCTAGAGCATCCGCGACCACATTCACAGTTTTAAGAGTCTCAGACCGCCTATACTGGTTCCTGATCTCACTCAGATACCCAAAAAAAAGCCTGCTCCTACAAGTTACACAAACCTCCTGCTCCTATCCCTCCCTTTCTTTCTCCTATTTCTTAGTTCACATCCAGCCAACAATGGATACAAGATTTGTTCAACATACATATAGCTACTAGAACAGCCGCCGCGCTACCTGCACGCACCTAACACAACAAGCAGGCACCAACACCCTCCAAATACAAAACAGCCCGCCTCTCCACTTGCCGTCCTTCCCTCTCCTCTCTGACAACCAAATGCATCAAAAACATAAACACAAATACATAAATAAAAACAAAAAAAGTAAGATCCCTCTTTGTGAAGATCTTACAAGAACAAAAGATAAGCAATCGTAGTAATCCGAGCAACTCCTGGCCGCGAAGAAGCCAGATCTGGATGTCAAGGAGTAGAAAAAATTTATAGCTGCTCCTTTAGATCGATCGGCTGTACCAAATGCGAAGCGGATGACGTCCACCGGAAGAAGAGGACCGCGGTTGTAGAACGGAGCACCAAAAAGTCCTAAGTAACGGCTGGAAAGACACGGCTATGGAGAGGAAAAAAGAAGCAACAAAACCAAACTCTTCTGCAAGCAACAACGCTCACACTACGATCACAACTTCTCTCACTTTCTCCCGCTCTCTTCTTCCTCTCTCTCTCTCTCTCTCTCTCTCTCTCTCTCTTCCCTAGCACTACTCGCCGTAAATATTTTTTGCAATACGGTAAAAACAATGCAAGGTGTTCTTGGTCAATTTTATGATATAGCCAAAGTGGCGATCATCCGTAGGAAGATTTAACCAAAGTGACGATCGTCCATAGGAAATGTAGCCAAAGTGGCGATCATCCGTAGGAAGATTTAGCCAAAGTGGCGATCATCCGTAGGAAAATTTAGCCAAAGTGGCGATCATCCGTAAGAAGATTTAGCCAAAGTGGCGATCATCCATAGGAAGATTTAGCCAAAGTGGCGGCGATCACCCATATAAGAATATTTAACCAAATTTGGCTACAGGCCAAATATGAAAAGCAAATTTTTAAAAACATCCTTTCTACATTTTTGGATCGCTACTTGATCAATTGTATAGAAAATATAGCGATTTTTTTTCTTTAAATCTTGTCGAATTATGGCTATTGATCATCTCAAAAAGCAGCACTCGATGATGTTAGCAGTTTTGATTTTTGTTTTTCATTTCGTCTTTCTGGCTATATATATATATACATATATATATATAGCCAGAGTCATAGCCACCCAAAAAAAGGCTGCAACAAAAGCTACTACTTCTTCTCTTCCCACACCGCTCTACCAATGGATGGATGGATGGATGACTCCTCTCTGTATCTCATCCATGAAGGCGAACAGTCGCCATCACATTTCGTTTACAGACAAAAATCTGTCACAGCCTGCCAATTAAAATATGCAATTGCACGTGCTGCAAAGCTCTCAGAGCCTGCAAGTAGCTTATTTATCAGACAAAATTACAAAAGTTAGGTGGAAAAATATATAAAAATAATAAATAAATAAATAAATAAATATTCAGTGTACCTTACAAAGACATGCAAGTTTCAACAATTTTTTAATTAAAAAAAAGTGCCTAAGTTTTGGAGAAATTTCATTATAAAATATATATATATATATATATATAGCTGAAATTTCAAGAGAATTAATTGTATAGCCATATAGGTAGCCTCATATTGACCTCCCCAAAAAAATAAAAATTAATTGATTAAAATTTTAAAATTTTTAGAGGATTCAACAAAAGCTACTAACACGCATGTATGCAATTCAATCATGACTGTGTTATTATATAATTGTTTTGTACTCAACATATTTTTAACATATTTTCAAACTTGGAAATAGCATAGACAACAAGGGGTGTGTCATATTATGGCCTTGCCATTTACATTAAGAAGTATTTTAAGGCAAAAGAAGAATTATGGAAACTCAAATATTTTTTCACCATGCAAAAATTATAATCTTCAAAAAATCCTCTAAAAGAAACCCAAAATCCTTTGAGATATTATAACTCTGTAACTAAGTTTTTCAAGTTTCAACACAACCCAAAATATCATCTTTCAAAAATCCTTGTATAAAAGGTCATATGAATGCAATACATGTTTAAATACATGAATCAACACGATTTAATAAAGTTGTTTTCATTATTACAAACTTTAATTTAATGGATATTTATATAAACAAAAGCATAATTCCCACATAAACACATTCAAACAAGATAAAATCAATGATTCATTCAATATTATTTATTTATAATTTTTTTTGAAATTTTCATTTTATTAAAAACACTTTTTATATCGGAAAATTGCTTAGATGAAAAACATTTCTTAAATTGAAAATTTGCTAGTATTGAAAAAAAGTTAAATTAAAAAAATTTGCATTATAAATTTGCATGCACTAAAAAATATTTTCATTGAAAAACTACCTTGGAATGAACACTGCCCGTTGGAGAAATTATGACATTTGTTACATGAGAATTTGCACGTATTTTTCGAAATGAAGAAGCAACAAAACTAACCATGGACAACTTTTCAATCACTTGAAAAAAAAAATTTTTAAATGTTTAAAAAAAGGTAATGAAAATAAACATAAACAAAGGGAAAATGTGGGAAAAAATATATCAATCACAAAAGAAATAAAACCATACATACACATAATATGTAACAAAAATAATGAAATGCATAAGTGCATAATAAAAGATGTTGTGAAAATGTAGTAATTTAAAGAATTAATACTTTTTAAAAAACAAAGAATAAGATAAAAACTTAATAACAACAAAAGAAATATTAAGAATAAAAGGTCATTTAAACACACACAAAAAACATCATACCCCCTTTTTTCAAACCATATATCTCTTCATTTCTTATTCATTTTGAATGATTTAAAAAATTATTACTGTGAAATTTGAAACTCTAAAATTACTTTAATGTAAAAACATTATAACAATGTGTATATATATATATATATATATTAAGCTTGAAAACAAAAATTGTTTTTATTTATGTTTAAAGCTTACATTTTTCACCCCATTCACTTTCATAAGCCATATCTTGCTCATTTAAAAACAAATTTCAGTAATTTTTGTGACATTAAATGCACCAAGAAAAGGGCTATAAAATGTCAATGTTCAAAAACCATTGACTAATGTGGAAAAAGTTACACTAGTACAAAAATGAGATGTAATTCAGTAAACCTAAATCATTATGGGACCTTAAAAGTGAAATAAGTTCACTACACTATAATAATTTCATCTTGGTTAAAGTTATTCCATTATAATATTATTATGTAAATATCGTGTTTCATTACTAGTTGACATAATTCACTATTATAATTTACTGTGCTAAATAGGTTTATTGTTATGTTGTTGTTTAAATATCCTATATTATTTTAGGTTACCTTAATTATTTTAACTTATATCTTAAGTTACTATAAATTATTATAGGTTTTTATAAATTATATACCCTAAATTATTATACGTTAGTTTACTTTAAAAAATCTTAGTTAGTTTATTATAGGTTTTTTATTTTAAGTTATTTTAAATTAAATTGTTCAACTAACCTTAAGCTAGACTTTAAGTTATTTTATTTTAAATTAATATATGTTGTTTCAAATTATACTTTAAGTTGTTCAATGTTGTTCTATATTATGTTATTATAAATTATTTTATCGTGAATATAAAATTTTAAAATAATATAAAATAAAATATAATGATCTAAAATAAAATAACTTAAAATATCCAACGATAGCCTATGAAAAATAATTTAGAATAACCTACAATAAAATAACTACCAATAACTTATAATAATATAACTTAAAATATCCAACAATAGCTTATAATAAAATAATCACCAATAATCATAATAAAACCTACAATAACAAAAATACCCGTTAATAACCATTAATAAAATAATCATTAATGGCCACTAATAGAATAACCATCAATAACCATTAATAAAATAACCACCAATGGCCTACAATGGAATAACCAATCATAACCATTAATAAAATTACCACAAATAACCATTAATAAAATAATCATTAATATAATATGCATTATTAACCACCAATAGTTTATGATAATTTAATTTAAAATAATCACATGTATCCACCAGTAAAATATCCAACTATAACCATTAATAAATAATTCACCGATAGTGATTAATAAAATAAGCACCAATAGCCATCAATAGAATAAGCAGCAATAACCATCGATAGAATGATCATCAATAGTCATCAATAAAATAACCATCAATAGCCATTATAAAATAATCACCAATAACCATCAATAGAATAACCACCAATAACCATTAATAGAATAGCCATTAATAGAATAATCACTAATAACCATTAATAAAATAATCACAAATAGCTATTAATAGCATATTATTAATAATCATTAATAGAATAACCAACAATAGCCATTAATAAAATAACCATTAATAGAATATCCATTAATGGTCACGACTATAATAATTACCAATTCCATTAAAATGCACCAATATAATAGGCACCAATAAGCACCAATAGAATAATCACAAATAGGATGAAAATAATTCATAGGTTGAAAATCATGAAATTATCAATAATATTGAATATTATATTAAATATTAAGTACTTTAAATTAAATTAAATTCTATGTTGTTTAGTTAATTAATTAACAAATGAAATGACTTATTGAATTTGTATTTCACTTTTAAATGATTTTGTTTCATTGAGTATTAATGGATTAATTCATTGTCCGTAATAACTGATCCTTGTTCACTGGGGGGTTGACCAGTTTCACCATGGTAAAAATGTTCAAATTCACTCAAAGAATAATGAAACCCAAAGTGAACTGAGACATATTTTGGTGTAGTGTTATAAAATTTTATTTACAAAGGTTTTTCACATAAGTGTCTATTTTACCATATTGAAATTACAATATGTTATTGTTTTGACAAACACACTTCAAACATTTTATCCCATATTCTTTACTCAAAAAAGAATTCATTGAACTATATAAAAACAATTTTTTCACTCTCAATAGCAACATTATACACTATGTTTAAAATGCAATGGAACATAGATTTTTGTTTTTAAAACAATTTTAGTAAAAAAAATCATCTCAATGTAATTTTATTTTTTGTAGGCTATTTTAATAGAAATATTTACGTGGCCGCCCGATTTTCCCCTCTTCAAGGAGCGAAGAATCAAATGGTTGGTTTTGTTTTTTTTAACATTAAATTTGGGTGGCCACCCAATTCACCTTACTGCTTAGGCGAAATAATAATAATAATAAATAAAACCTTGGATTATAATAGACCTGATGGCCACCAAGTTGGTTTTTTTTTTGCTTGGAGACCTGGTGGCCACAAGGTTGTTTTTTTTCTACTTGGAGAATTAGTAACCATTAGGTCGGTTTGAAAGACCTAGTGGCCATTAAGTTGTTTCGAGGCCACCTAGTGGCCACAAGTTTTTTTTTTTTTCCGTTTAGAAATCTAACAACCACCAAGTCCTTTCAAGAGACCTGGCAACCACCAAGTTGTTTCAAGAAACCTAGTGGCCACTAGGTCATTTCAAAACCACTTGGTTGCCACTAGGTTTTTTTTTATCATTTAGATATTTAATGGCCATTAGGTCATTTCAATGCTAAATTGCCAGGGACCGCTTGGTGGCCACCAAATTGTTTTTGTTTAGAGGGTTTAGGGTTTTTTTTCGTTTTAAGACTTAACAACCACTAGGTCGTTTCGACATTGGACTGTTAAGGACCATTTGGTGGCCACCAAGTTGTTTCTTTTTTTTCAATTGGAGACCTAACAACCACCATGTCATTTTGACATTGGATTGTTAGGGACCACCTAATGGCCACTAAATCATTTCCACATTGGATTACTAGGGACCACCTGGTGGCCACCAAGTCGTTTCAACAGTGGATTATTAGGGACCACCTAGTGGCCACTAAGTCATTTCAACACTAGATTGTTAGGGACCACTTGGTGGCCACCAAGTCTTTTTTTCTTCACTTCAAGACCTAGTGGCCATCAAGTTGTTTTGACACTAGATTGCCAAGGACCGCTTGGTGGCCATTAGGTCATTTTGACCCTAAATTATGAATGACCACATAGTGACAACCAAATGTTTTTTTTTCCCGCATGTAAACCATTTGGTGGCCATTAGATGGTTTTGATTCTAGACTACCAACAATCATCTAATGGTTTCAATCTTGGACTACCAAAGGGATTACCAAGAAGCATTTAGTAATCGCTAAGTGGTTTGCATTTTGGAGTATTAGGGACCATTTGATGGACCACTTTAGAAAATTAAATTAATACCCAATTTTTTTCAATGTTCAAAAAGAACATTTTGAAATTTTATTTTTCACTACATTATTATTATTATTTTCATTATTTTTTCTAATATAGTTGATCATGAGATGAACATTAAGTTTTATTTGATGTTTTATGTGTAAATTTTGAAAAAAACCATTGAATGATGCAAAGGAAAAAAAAGGAATTTACCTTTTTGAATGTAGATTGAACACTTGATTTAATTTGTTGTGCAACTGCAAAAGGTAAGCTTGAGTAGTTTCGTCAACAACCTTTGTTAAAATTATGTATTGTCCTTCAAATATTGATCTCCTTTTGATGTTGTTGTCACATTCTTGATTAGAACAATAACACATTGGTTTCCATTGTACACCTTAAGTAGTTGTTCATATTTTATTTTGAATATAATTACCAAGAACAATAATGTTTTAATCAAATTCACCTTTTCTATTTACAATCAACAATTTTTTTTTCACCTTTGTTATCCCCTATTCCATTTACACCAATGACGATGATAACAATGGTAGCATACCTCCAACTTTAAATAGAACTTCTAAACTTTCTAATGGAATCCATGTGGAAAAACATGGGAACTAATTCATGATGGAATGAAGGATTGATGACACAATGGTTGTCGATTCAATTGTAATGACAACATGCATGTCCCCTTTTTCAAAACCCCTTTTCGACTTTGACTCAATGTTAAAAAAATTTCACCTTCACAAATATGTTTTTTTGCAAATGCTACTCATGCATATTTATATGAGGCGATTTCACCCTCAAAATGATTGTGGTTAAAGTTGACCTATCTGACAAATCACAATGTAAATATGCATAGCCAGGATCTTCCATGCTTTTATTTGTAATTCGATCAAAGGTGCCATACCTATTGAACACCTTTGCTTCAAATGCAACATCTTTAATTTTGAAATCCAAATCATCCACTACAACAATTAATATGCCTTCCTTCATTAAAACATCAACCATTGTGTAAAATTTATTTTTACTAAAATGAATTTGACAACTAACAAATGAAGTAGCATTTAGCAAAACCAATAGTTGCAAAAACACACACTTGGTAATACATACACTTGTAGAAACATAAACTTGCAAATGAAATTAAAATAACAGTTAACAAGTGGTGAAAGTTTAAACCAAACACATTATTGTTGTGAAAAAAAAAAGACAACAAACATATGATGTTATATTTATATGGGACAAAAGACCTGACTTAAACTCTAAACCCAACTTTAAACCTAACCCTAAACCTTTTTTTACTTTGTATTAACTTTAAGTAATTTTAACTATGATTTATTTTAGTTTAACAATAAAGGATCATATCCATGGTTTAGTGGTTAAATTATGGTCTAATAATGAACAAAACATCAATACCCTTAACATCTTATAAATTTTAATTATTGACTTTCATTAATTTTGACTATGATAAGCATTTACCATTAACCATGGATATTGATGAACCATGGTTTGGTGACTAGATTAATGGTTTAATAATGAATAAAACATCAATACCCTTGACATTTTATGAATTTTAATTATGCACCTCATGTTTACACTGGAACTTTAAATATTTCAACTTAGATTTGAAAGATATTAATACATAAACTTTAAATTTTTTGCATTATTCAACCATTATTTTCATTTTCATTCAAATATATTATTATTATTTTTTAAACATCAAAAAAAAATTATCATGTAAAATAAAAAATTAGACACACAAAAAAATCAAAATTATTTTTTCCCTTTTTTTGGGTTAAATGTATTAACTATTCAGTTTTATTTTATTTTTAAATTTTAAATTAAAATTTTTTGTTGAAATTTTTCCATTCCCAAAAAAAAGATAATAATTAATATTTATTTAAAAAATTAAAGAAAAAAATTCATTAAATCACCATATCACAAAAGAAAAAATCTAAAATAATAATAACAACTTATATATATACCCACCCCTTTTTTCCAACCATCCCATCCCACACCACCAAAAAAAAATTCCTTGAAAATTTGAAAAAATCCCACCTTCCTACTTTGAAAAACAACCAAACTTCCCTTTCCCATGCCACCCAAAAAACAAACCTTTGGGTTAGTCCCCATTTTTAAAAAAAAATTCACCTCTCCCAATCCTTTAAACAAAGCTCCTTTGGAAAAGGGTGGAATTACCCCATCCTCCCCTCCTCACCCAGAAAAAAACCTTTTTGGAAAAGAAAAGAAAAAAATTAACACCTCATCCCCCTTTTTTAAAGCTCCACTTACAAAACTTGTAATTCTTTTAATTTAATTAATTATCCACTCCTTATACCCATTGAAAGACCATAATAAAAAACAAACCTATGTGAAAGGAAAAAAAACTTAACCCCTTTGCTTCCCCTAAATTTTCACTTATAAACCTCATTGTACCCCACCTAGCTTTATAAACAAATTGTGTTTGTCTCGTGCATGCTTGTTAAAACCTAAAATGATACATGCAAGTCTACTATCTTAGGGCAATAATAAATTTTTATAACATGAAAAGCAACAACAATACAAAAAAAATCAATTAAAATCTAATTTCATTCTGATTTTTGTTATTAAATCTTCATCAAAGCCTTATTGAAGTTTTAAAAAT